>Ga0207700_10000526_pt1 | contig 22554 bp, 16 predicted proteins | sample LARL82metaG_FD_184348 | JGI IMG/M metagenome (GOLD analysis project Ga0207700, IMG submission 184348) | Corn, switchgrass and miscanthus rhizosphere microbial communities from Kellogg Biological Station, Michigan, USA - LAR L8-2 metaG... | ecosystem: Host-associated > Plants > Roots >...
GGCGCCTGGACGGGGGTCAGCGAGGTACAGCCCGATGACCCGACCGCGATCGCGGCTGCGGTTAGGCGCGCCGCGGCCGTAGCTGACCTGGTGCTGGTCCTGGCGGGGTCGAGCGTCGGGCGGCACGACCACACTGCCGCGGTCCTCGGCCAGGTCGGTGCCGAAACCGTACACGGTGTCGCGGTGCGGCCCGGCCACCCGGTGCTGCTCGGGCATGCCAGGGCAGGGCAACGCGGCCAGGGCGAGGTTCCCGGCGGCCAGCAGGTTCCCCGCCCGAGACACGCCGCGGTCCCGGTGATCGGCGTGCCCGGGTACCCGCTCGCCGCAGCGGTGATCTTCGAACTGTTCGGCGTGCCCGTGCTGGCTGCGCTACACGGCCGCCCGATCCCTGGCCCTGGCGACGCGCAACTAGCGGTGCTTGACTGCGGCTGGACGTCCGCACCCGACGTCGAGGAGTGGATCCCGGTAACACTGAGCGCTGCATCGGCCCCGGTTACACTGCCCCTGGCCACTCCCTGTAAGGGCCGTGGAGCCGGGACGCTCAGCAGGCTCGTCTACGCCGACGCCTGGTGGCGTCATCCCATCGGCCAGGGCCAGATCCATCGCGGCGATCTCATCGAAGTCTTCCCAACAGCCGGCGCACCGGAATTCCCAATTACCCGGGCCGATGGATAGCGCCCATGCCAGCACCCGGCTGGCTCTCTAGGGCGCCGAGGCCGGAACTGCTGGCGCCGGCCCCCAGGCGATGTCGGCCACCCCCTTGTTGCCGGTGGCGATCAGGTGCTGCCGTGTGCCGTTCTGGCGCATCGCGAACAGGTCCTCGCAGCACAAGTCGGGGTGGCGCCGGTCGCTAGAAAACGCGATCTGGTCCCCGCTGGGTGCGTACACGGGGCCGAAGTTGTTGTTGGGCCACTTCGATGTGGCGAGCCGGCGCACTCCGGTGCCGTTAGCCCGCATGACGTAGACGCTGGATTGCGCCCGACAGCAATTGCTGGCGAACGTGAGGTGGCTACCGTCCGGTGACCAGGCCGCCGCCACTGCCTCCAGCCGAGGCGCGGTAAGCGGGTGCGCGTGCTTGCCGTCGATGCCGGCCATCCAGACCTGCGAGGCGATGCCGTGGAACCCGAACCGCTCGTAGCTGATGTGGCGGCCGTCCGGCGAGACCGCCGGGTCGAAGTTGTTGGTCTCGTTAGGTGCTGTGATGAACGGGACCAATAGCCGGCGGTCGGTGCCGTCGGCGCGCATGATCCAGATCGCGCACAGGCCGTCGCCGGGGGAGCAGCGGGTGAACACGATGCGCCGGCCGTCGGGAGTGTACTTGGGCTGGTAGTCGCGGTATCCCGGGGTGTCGGAGGTGAACTGGCGCTGGCCGGTCCCGTTGGCGTTCATGATCCAGATGCGGCCCATGCCGTTCGACGGGTTGTACCGGACGAACAGCAGGCGGGATCCGTCCGGCGACCAGTTGGGCCAGCGTGCCGCGATCCCGGCCGGCTCGCGGGTGAGCTGAACGAGCCCGGTGCCGTCGGGGTTGACGGTGTACACCTGGTGAGTGATGAAGTCGGAGAAGGCGATCCGGCCATTGGCGGTTACCCGGCTGGCACCCGGCGATCCGGTGACCACCTTTCCCGCGGCCGGAGAGCCGGCCGCCAGGGCCGGTGCGGCGCTGATTGTCAGGCAGCCCGCCGCGAGCGCGGCGGCCACGGCCAGCCGCGGGGATGCGGCTGCTGCTCGTCTCATGTCGGCTCTCCTTAATTTCGGCGACCTGCTAGCGGGCCGGTCCCCAGTCGGTGAGGAACGTGTTGGGCACCCCCGTGCGCACCGCACGCAGGCCGGAGCCGTCGGCGTTCATCACGTAGAAGTACTGGCAGAGCCCCCGCGCCGGGCATTTCCCGTTGTATTGCAAGACGATTCGCCGACCGTCGGGTGAATAGCTCGCGAAACCGCCCTGCAGCGGCGCCGGGCCGAAGTCAGTGAGCTTCCGCAACCTGGTCCCGTTCGGCCGCGCCGTCCAGAAGTTGCTGCCGAACTGGCAGCAGTTGTCGGTGAACAGGATGCGACGGCCGTCGGGGGACCAGTCCGGCCAGTTCGCCTGCAGCGACGGCCCGGTGATCCGGTGCAGGCCGGTCCCGTTGGACCGCATTACCCACAGCGCGCCCAGGAAGCCGCCCCGGTCTGACCCGGCGACGATGTGCCGGCCGTCCGGGGAGTACTCCGCGCGGACCCAGGTCCAGTGGCCGCCGGCCAGCCGCCGCACACCGGCGCCCGTGGCGGTCATCACCTCCAAATCGCAGCCGGTGCCGCCCGGCTGCTCGGTGCACCGGCTGAACACGATGTGGCGGCCATCCGGGGACCAGGCGGGTACCAGGTCCATGAATCCGGGATCGTTGGTGAGCCGCCGCTGCCCGGAGCCGTCCGCGTTCATGACCCAGATCCGGTAATCACCGGTCTGGTTGCTCTCGTAGACGATCCTGGTGCCGTCCGGCGACCAGTCCGGCGCCCCGGCGGCCCGGGTCTTGCCCACGTGGGTGAGCTGGCGCCGGCCAGTGCCGTTCGGGTTGATCGTGTACACATTCGAGTGACCCGACAGGTTCCCGCCGGGCAGCAGGTCCCACTGGGAAAATGCGATCCGGCCATTGGCCCGGGCTGCCGTCACGCCATCCGGCCACCGGGAATGCGCCGCATCCAGCCGAGCCGCGCTGGATGCGGTCGCAGTACTCGCGGCGGCCGGGATCGCGGCCAGGCAACAGGCCGCTGCGAACGCCACGAACGCCGCGAACGCCCGGGAGCCCGTGATCACCCGATGAGGCCGTGTTGGGAGCTTCATGCCTTGCTCCTAGCGTTGGTGCCGGTCACCGCGGCCCGATCGGCGAGTTCCAGGGTCGCGGATCTGCACACGCGTTGCCGCGACAGCAACGTCGCCCGCCGCTGAAAGAGATGGCACATGATGGACCCCCCCAGTCCCGTTAGACCGTCACGGCAGCATGCCCCAGGTACCTCACAAAGAGATCACATGGCCGGTCAGGGCGGGTGCCGCCGTGCCGGGCGCGGCTGCCAGGAACACAGGCAGCAGGCCAGCGGCGCTGGCCCCGGCAGCGCCGCTGGCCTTCCCCGTCCCGGCTACGGCGGGCAATCCCCCCGCAATAGGCTGCGGCCATGCGATTCGGAATATTCATCCCTCAGGGCTGGCGCCTCGATCTCGCCGGGATACCCGTGGCCGGACATTGGGCCGCGATGCGGGATCTCGCCCAAGCCGCCGACGATTCGCCGTTCGAGTCGATCTGGGTCTACGACCACTTCCACACCGTCCCAGTCCCGACCGAAGAGGCCACCTACGAGACCTGGTCGCTGATGGCGGCGTTCGCTGCCGCGACGACGCGGGTACGGCTCGGCCAGATGTGCACGTGCATGGGCTACCGGAACCCGGCCTACCTCGCCAAGGTCGCCGCCACCGTCGACGTGGTCTCCGGCGGCCGGGCCGAGATGGGCATCGGCGGCGGCTGGTACGAGCACGAGTGGCGGGCGTACGGCTACGGGTTCCCCAGCGCCGGCGACCGGCTTGGCATGCTCGACGAGGGCGTGCAGATCATGCGGCAGCTCTGGACCGCTGGCACGGCGACCCTAGCCGGCCAGCACTACCAGGTGCACGGCGCGATCGGCCGGCCGCTCTCGCTGCAGGAGGGCGGCATTCCGCTGTGGATCGCCGGCGGCGGCGAGCGCAAGACCCTGCGGATCGCGGCGAAGTACGCGCAATACACGAACTTCGACGGCGAGCCTGGCGCGTTCGCCCGCAAGTCCGAGATCCTCGCCCGGCACTGCGCGGAGGTCGGGACCGACTTCGATGCCATCACCCGCTCCGCCAGCTTCAACGTGATCACCGGCGAGACCGAGCGGGAGGTGGCCGACAAGGTGGCCTGGCTCCGGGCGCACTACGAGCCGCTGGTCCCCGCGAGGGCGCTAGAGGAGGAGCTGGCGGAGTTCGAGTCCGAGGGGTTGATCGGCACCCCCGAGCAGATCACCGAGCGGCTTGCGCGGACCAGCGACCTCGGTCTCGGTTACGTGATCTGCTACTTCGCTGACGCGGCCTATGACCGTTCCAGCATCGAGCTGTTCGCCGAAAAGGTGATCCCCGAACTCGCGAGCTGACCTCGAATTCCGAACATAACGCTGCGATGCTGGCCGGTCTGGCGGCCGGGGCTGGGCGGGCTGAGGCCAAGGACTTGGGAGGAGCTGCGGCGGATAGCTGGGATCGATGGGTGAATTCCCTGAGGTAACCGCAACCGGGGTGATCGTTGGGATGTCTTAATAGGCAGGCATTCGTGAGCAGCGGGCCGACGCTCCGGTTCGATCCCGCTGGCCGCGATAACGAGGTTGCGGGGTAGTCCGATGAGCCGAAGACTGCGCGTTGTTGTCAGGGCAGGAGTCGTCGCGGTGACCGCGATCACGGTGGCTGGCCTGACTTCGGCGGCCGCCGGGGGTGCCGCTGCGGCGGCGACGCCGGTTCCGCGGGGGTTCGCGGCGAACTCGATCACGTGGATCTCGTCGCTGCGGGGGTGGGTGCTGGGGCACGCCCGGTGCGGCGGCACGGTCTGCACCTACGTCATCGGAAGCACCGATGGCGGCAAGACCTGGCAGCGGCGCGGCAGTGTCGCCGCGCCGATCGCCCGCATCGGCGAGCCAGACCGGCCCGGCGTCACCGAGGTCGACTTCGCCACCGCGAAGGCCGGGTTCGTGTTTGGCCCGTACCTGTTCCACACCAGCAACGGCGGGCGCACCTGGACCAGGATGGCCGTCCCCGGGGGCGGCGGGCAGGTGCTCGACCTGGAGTCCAACCCCAGCAACGCGTTTGCGCTGGTCTCACCGTGCAAATGGGCGAACTTCCGCAACTGTACCGGGCAGCTGAGCCTGTGGCGGACCAGCACGCTCACCGGGGCCGGATGGACCCGCATCCCGATGAGGCTGCCGCGCAGCACGCGCGGGGACGTGGCGGTCCACGGCCAGAGCGTCTATGTCGTCGACCCGCAGGAGGACATCACCGGTAGCAAGGACAAGTTCTATGCCAGCACCGACGGCGGCCAGCACTTCGCCGCCCGTAGGGTGCCGTGCGACAAGCCAGCGACACCCGATGTCCCGCTGGTCCAGGCGGTCGCCACCTCGGCCACGAACGTCGCGCTGCTGTGCGTCGGGAACCCCGGCTTCAGCAAGGCGCAGAAGTTCGTCTACACCTCGACCGATGCCGCCGCGAGCTACCGTTACGCCGGGATGATGGGTGCCTACGGTTATCAGTCGCAGCTGGCCGTGTCGCGCTCGGGCGACCTGGCCGTCGCCTCGGTCTCCGACGGGTCGTTCATCTACATCAACAACACCCACGGCGGCACCACGTGGACCATGGTCTGGGCGTCTTCGGACGGCGGGGTCGGCTGGAACGATATCCACTACATCACTGACCGGGAAGCCTGGATCGTACGGGGGACGCCGTCCTGGTTGCTCAACGGCCCCGGCAAGCTGTATGTCACCCACAACGCCGGCAAAGACTGGTACATCCACCCCATCCGCCCGGCGTCCTGACGGGCCGGCCCGCGCCGTGCGCGACGTAGCTGGCCAGCAGATCCACTAGCGTCCTGGCCTGCGCCTCGGCCACGGCGATCTCCGCGGTGCGGATGGCCGGCGCCGGTAGACGCCGGCCGGTCCGCCGATACCCAGCGCGATGCCGGTCGGCCAGTCCGGGACCTCGGCGGCGTGGTACGAGCGCACGGAACCCGAACGGTGCGCGAACGATGCAGTTAATAGCTTGAGCCTCGTACCGATCTCAAATGAGGGCTTGTGGGGGACGAGATGAGTGCATCAGCTGGCTTTGCCAGCGCTCCGTGTAAGGAGCTCGCTGCTGCCGTGAATAGTGAGGCCGCGAGAGCGCAGGCGGCCATCCTCGTTATCAGCGGTGAGCCTGGCGTCCGGGAGGTCCTGCGCCGAGAGCTGTGCAAGCGGTATGGCGCGGATTATCAGATCGCGGTCTGCGACCGGCCCGCGGAGGTGGAATCCTGGATGCGAGATCTGCGGGCGGCTGGGCTGCCGGTTGCGCTGGTCATCGGCGGGGTAGGACCGCGGGACCGGGATGGCCTGGCGGTGCTGGCCGGGGTGCGCCGGATCGACCCGACGGCGCTTCGGGTGGCCGCAGTGGGCTGGGGTGACTGGGAATCGGTGCGGTCGGTCTTCGACGCGGTCACCCTGGGCACGATCGACCACTGGGTGACGCGCCCGGTGCAGAGCCCGGCTGAGGAGTTCCACGGCCCGATTACCGAGTTCCTGAGGGAATGGAGCAGCGGGCGCGGCGGAGGCTTCGAGGCGGTGCGGGTGATCGGCGAGCGCTGGTCCGCGCGGTCTCAAGAGCTGCGTGACCTTTTCTCCCGGCACCGGGTCCCGGCCGGGTTCTATGACGCCACGTCCGGGCAGGGCCGGCGGATGCTGTGCGAACTCGGCCTGGAGTTGCCGGAACTGCCGGTTGTCGTACTCCGGTTCGGGGCTGAACGGCCGGTGCTGGTCAACCCCTCCAACCTGGAGATCGCGGACGCCTTCGGCGTCATGACACCGATCTCGCCTGGGGAGGTCTTCGATGTGGCGGTGGTTGGCGCCGGTCCGGCCGGGCTTGCTGCCGCGGTCTATGCGTCCTCAGAAGGCCTGCGCACCGTGATTGTCGAGCACGAGGCCGTCGGCGGCCAGGCGGGGACCAGTTCGATGATCCGCAACTACCCTGGCTTCTCCCAGGGCGTCAGCGGCGCCAAGCTGGCGCAGGAGACCTGGCGGCAGGCCTGGACCTTCGGCACCACGTTCCTGTACATGCGGCAGGCCGAGGGACTGTCGAGCGAGGACGGCCGCTACAGGCTGCGGCTGTCTGACGGCAGCATCCTGACCTCGCGCACCGTGGTCATCGCGACGGGCGCTGCCTACCGGCGGCTTGGTATCGCGAGCCTGGAGGCGCTGCAGGGCCAGGGGGTCTTCTACGGCGCGGCGGTGAGCGAGGCCCCAGCCATGCGGGGGCGGAACGTGTTCGTCGCCGGAGGCGGTAACTCCGCCGGGCAGACCGCGCTGCACATGGCCAAATGGGCCAGCCGGGTGACGGTCCTGACGCGCGGCCAATCGCTGGCCGACAGCATGTCCGACTACCTCATCCGCGAGATCGGCGTCACCCCGAACGTGAACGTCTGTTACGGCGTGCAGGTGGCCGGCGGCACCGGCGGCGGCCGTCTCGAATCGCTGGTACTCCAGGACACCGCCTCGGGGGTGCGGCGGAGCGTCCCGGCTGATGCCTTGTTCGTCCTCATCGGCTCGCAGCCGCGGACCGAACGGCTCGGCGAGAGTGTGGCACGCGACCAGCAGGGGTTCATCCTCACCGGACCAGACGTGCTGGGCGCCACCGACACCGGCTGGCACCCCGGCCGCCCGCCGCTGCCGCTGGAGACCAGCCTGCCCGGGGTGTTCGCGGCCGGTGACGTGCGCCACGGATCGGTCAAACGGGTCGCGTCCGCGGTGGGCGAAGGCGCGGCCACCATTCCGCTGGTTCACCGCTACCTGGAAACCACAACGATCGCACTAGCCGCCGCGGGCCTGTAACACAGTCGACGGCACCCCAGCGATTCGAGGATGCCCGGCGGAATACCTCAATCTGCGCGGCTTTCGAGCGGCATCGCCAACCACCGCGCCGAACCGCGAGTCGGATGTACGCGAATCAAGTGGTCGCCACCACGCCACAGCGATGACCTGCGTAGGTGCCGGTCCGGCGGGGTACAGTCTCTGGACCAGGCCCAGCGATTCCAGCCGTCGCAGAGCCCGGTAGACGTTTATCTTGCGGACGCACCACATCCGGCCGATGCTGCCCTGCGGTCCAACAGCCCGGCCAGGGCGGAGCCGTAGGTGCTGCTCAGCGGCCGGGCACAACACCAGCCACTCTGACAGCGTTAAGTCCAGTCCCCGGGAATCGTCCACCCTGCCAACCTAAACAGTCACTGCCCGGCTAGCAGGAGCATTCTTGGGGACAGCCGACCCATGCGGGGCGGTCAGCCCAGGCCAGACCACAGGTAGCGAGCGCCGATCGCGATGACCAGGATGCCGACCAGGCGGCGGATCAGCATATCGGGTAGCCGGGACTGGAGCCGGGCGCCGCTGTAGGCGCCCGCGAGGCCGCCGATACCCAGCGCGATGCCGACCGGCCAGTCGGGAGCCACCGGTCCATGGGCGTGCACCGCCAAGATGGTGAAGGTCACTACTCCGGCCACCGACGTCACGAACGTTGAGGCCAGCGCTGCGGGCGCAACCTGTGCGGGCGGCCGGCCAGACCCGATCAGGATGGGGGCCAGGATCGATCCGCCGCCGATGCCATAGATGCCGCCGACGCAGCCCACCGCGGCGGCCAGGAGGATCAGCACCGGGGCCGGGATGGGCCAGACCGTGCGGCCGGGTCCGGCGTCCGGAGCTGGCCGGGTCAGGGCCAGCCAGCTGCCGAGCGGCAGTAGCACGGCGGCGACGACCAGGTCGAAGACCCGGGGGCCGGGCAGCAACTCGACCCGGATGACCGATCCGGCGATGACCCCCGGCGCGGTTCCGGCGATCAGCACCAGGGCCAGGCGGCCGCCGGTCTGCCCCTGCCGCCAGTACCGGTACAGCGCGCCCGGAGTGGCGACCACGTTGTACAGCAGGTTGGTCGGCGTGACCGCCGGGCTCGGCGTGCCCAGCACGCTGACCTGAAACGGCAGCAGCAGCACCGCACCGGAAATACCCGCAGGCGTGGCCAGCACCGCGATCAGATACGCCGCGGTCAACGCGGCAGCCTCGGTCCACCCGATCCCCAGCACCCCGCCACGCTAACGGGCATCCGCCCAGGTCAACGGTCATTCACGGAGGCTTCGCACCGGGCTGCCCCGCAACGCAATGGCGCGGCAGCGGCCGAACCGGCACCCCGAACACCGCTGCTGCGGCTGCCTGACCCAGAGCTCGCCGCAGCCGCGTTACAGTCCCAGCATGCCAATGTTCCGGATCAAAGAGGCGGCCAGCCTGCTCGGGGTCAGCACCGACACCGTGCGCCGCTGGGCCGACGGCGGGCGCATCAACATCTCCACCGACGCCTCCGGGCGGATGGTGATCGACGGGACCGCCCTGGCCCACCTGGCCCAAGAGCTGGCCACGGCCGACCATCCCGACGACCAGGCCGTCAAAGCTCACTCGGCCAGGAACAGGTTCACCGGCCTGATCAGCAAGGTGGTCCGCGACACCGTGATGGCACAGGTAGAAATCCAGGCCGGGCCACACCGGTTCGTCTCCCTGCTCAGCCGCGAAGCCGCCGACGAACTCGGCCTCCAACCCGGAATGATCGCCATCGCCACCGTCAAAGCCACCAACGTCGCCGTCGACATCCCCCAGCACCCCTAACCGCCGCCCCTGGGAGGGATCTGCGCACCGTCCCTCACTTGTCCGACTCGGGGGCTTCCGAGTCTGCGACATGCCCCCGGGCCCGGGCCGCGAGCTGGGCAAGGGCGTCGTCGTCCGCGGGTCCCTCGCCAGGCAACTCGGTACCGGTGGAGAGGCTGAACGCCCGGAGGCCGAACAGGTTGAGCGCAGTGAAGAAGAGCGGAGCCTCGGTCTGGAGCAGGTGCTGCACCCGGTCGAACTCCCCGCTTTGCAGATACGCGGTGGTGGCCGCGCCGCTGAACGTGAGCCATTCCGCGGGAGGATTGTCGGGAAAGGCGATGGACACGTGCCCGCCGGTCTCGGTGGTCAGGTTGACGAGCTGCTGATAGTCAACAACGTCGTTCTTCAGCTGAGCGACGCTGTAACTGGTGACTCGTTCGTTGATGGCCATCGTGGCTGCTCCCCCTGCTGTGTCCACTGGATAAGCGGTCCATTGCCGATGATTTGCATTACCAGAGGCGCCCCCCAACCGGCGTCCCTTACCTGACCAGATGCGCGAACCCAGCCGCAGATACATGCCACACGGGGGCGGGCCCACAGCCACCCACACCCGGCCATCAGGATCCCGCTACACAGCCGTCGTTCGTGCACACCGCAGGAACTGCGCAGCCAGCAACCGGCAGACGAGACGGATCCCAAATCCACTTGGCAGGCCGGGGGTCTGCCAGGCAGCTCCCGTGCGTACCGCAATCTGGGGTCCGGACGCTTACGGATGGAGAGGTCTCGCATATTGTCCGCCGCCATCACGGAAAGGCAGAAGTGTGTGAGATATGACAGATTGGCATCACCCCGGTACCGACCACAGCCCGCCTATAACTGCTGTGCAGAAGCTCCCCTTCTGCGCGGCATTTACGATCACACCACAGCGTGCGTCGGCCGCGCAGATCGGCGGCGATGCGCGCGCCGCGGATGCAGAGGCAGGATCACTGATCGTGACCGACTCGCAGGGAGTCGCGGCGCCCCTGCCGACTCGGCGCGGGGTGGTGGCGGTGTCGGACGCGAGGGCGGCTGCATGCAGATTGTCCTGTTGGGGTCGGCTTCCTGGCATGGAGCGGAGCCTGGAGATCCGGCACCCTCGTCGGCAGACGGCTGGATGCGCCCAAGCCGTGCGCGCCGGCAGCGGTTCATTCCCGGTGGCTAAGCGGAGCCCGAAGCTGCGCTGACGCGCTCGTCCAGGTGCTTGCGCACATCCTCGTGCATCGAGCGCAGCTTGGCCGCCAGGTCACCGAGCGCGCTTAGGCCCGGCTCTCGCGCGAGTTCGGTGCAGGTCTCGATCAGGGCATCGAGGCGTTCGGCGATGATCTTCCAGGCGGGCTCGCGGTGGGGCAGCACGAAGTAGGCGGGCCGGGTGATCTCCAGGGCCGGGCCGGCGGTTCGGCCGGGGGTCGATGGCCCGATCGGCAGGGTGGTCAGCACCGAGCCGAGCGGGCGCATCACCCAGTTCATCAGGTGCTTGGCCGTCCGGGCCAGGGTTTCCAGCTCGGCGGGGGTCTCGCCCTGATGAACGTAGTACCGGCTCAGGACCTGCAGCATCGCCTCGTACAGGCCGTTGTACAGATCAGCCACCCGGGCCGTGACGGGATCCTCGATCAGGATCCCCGACTCCACGTCGGGGGGCAGCCGGACATAGGCGGGCTCGACCGGCCGCGCCGGGTCGAAGCTGGGGTCGGCCGCCTGCACGGCGAGGAAGTCCTCCAGGATCCCGGTGAACTTGCCGAAGTGCGACTTGACCCAGTCGCCCCGCGCCCCTTCGCCCTGCTCCACGATCAGCTCGATCGCCCGGCTCGCCGAGGCCAGGCCGGTGACCGCGCTCAGTTCCTTCCACTCGAAGGTCGCGGTGACGGCCTGCGCGGCCGGCGGCCCGATGAAAACGGCGTCCTCGCCGTAGCGGTCGCACAGGCGGGCAAGGCCGGCCTCGATTCCCCGGTACAGGTGGCCCACCGTCTGCCATGGCTCGGGCACCGCAGCGACCGGCCGGCCGATGCTGGCCAGGGGCTGGATGCCCGGCTGTGCGGCGAAGCCCTCGGCGTCCTCCAGCGTCATCCCCTCCGGCCGCTCCAGGTACATGAAATGACGCAGCGCCCGCTCACCGAACGGCAGCAACGCGATCTGCACTCCGGGCGGATACCACCGCGACAGGATCGGGAGGTTGGGGCGCTCGAAATGCGGTGCCGCGCCGACCGCGGTCAGGATGTTGGTGGCCAGCGCCAGGTGCAGCATCTCCTGCTTGATCACGTCGATCAGCAGGGCTTCCCATGCCTGCACCCGTGTGACCTGCTCGGGTGTCAGGTTCTCGCCAGCGGTGCGCTTAAGCGAGAACTGTGCGTACAGGTACTCGCACATCAGGCCATGCTCGATCTCGCAGGCCTCGCCGAGCAGGTAGACAAGCTCTTCCCGGCTCCCCACCTGCAACGGCGGCTCAGTGGTCATCGCGGCCTCGCCTCCATCCCCAGCCTTCCCAGGTCTTCCAGCAAAATGCCGGGTATTGCAACCGCGCATCGAGCCGCCGGTAACTTGCGCGGCTCTAAATCATCCTGCGCCCCGGCCCGAACGATGGCACATGCTGGCCATCGAAACCACCCCTTGCCGACCGGACTATCACGGCCCGCATGCGAGGATGACGAGCATGATCACTGCGTTTTCCATCACTCCGCTCGGCGGCGGTGCGTCGGTCGGCGCGTCGGTGGCCGAGGCCGTGCGGCTGGTCCGGCAAAGCGGCCTGCCGAACGAGACCAACGCCATGTTCACCAACGTCGAAGGCGAATGGGACGAGGTGATGAGCCTCATCAAGGCGTGCATGATGAAGGTGGGCGAGACCGCGCCCCGGGTGAGCCTTGTGATCAAGGTCGACCATCGTCCGGGCGTGACCGGCGCCTTGCGGCACAAGATTGAATCGGTCGAGCGTCGGCTGGCTGCACCGTAGGTAGGGATCAGCCCGAGCATTCTGCCTGCTGCCGCGCCACGGCGGGCACTGCCCGGACTCAATCAGGCAGCGAAGGCATCGCCCAGGGCGCAGCGAGGGTCACCCGCCGACGCGGGTGGCGGCGACGAACGCGCCGGGCTGCCGGTTCTCACCTGCCTGGGGTGAGGACTTGGGAAGACCGCCCGGCCAGGATCGGGGACAAGGCGCCCGTCCGCGGGGTGGGAAGGGGGTAGCCGTGCTTGTGCTCAGCCTGGTCCTGATCGGCCTGGCGATCGCGCTCGACCCGCTGCCGCTGACCGCGTTCATGGTCGTGCTGCCCTCCAGGCGCGGCGTGCGCAAGGGGGCGGCATTCGTGTTCGGCTGGCTGGTCTCCCTGGCGGTGGTGGTGGCCGTCACGGTGCTAGCCACCGGGAACAACCCGCCCAAGCCGAGCACCGCGCCCTCTCTCGCGTCGCTGGCGGTCAAGCTGGCCATCGGGGTCGTCCTGGTGGCGATCGCCATCCGGCACCGCCGCCGGATGGGCCGCCCGAAGAAGCCGAAAAAGCCACCGAAGTGGCAGGCCAGCGTGGACAACATGACGCCCTGGTTCGCTCTGGCCCTGGCCCCAGCGCTGCAGCCGTGGGGCCTGATCGCCGCTGGCGCCGCCACGGTCGTGGAGGCCAAGCTGTCCACCGCCGGCAGCTACCTCGCGCTGTTGGTGTTCTGCGTCCTGGCCTCGGCCTCCTACCTGGCCATGGAGCTGTACGCCGGTTTCAGGCCAGCCGCGGCCCAGGCATTCCTGGCCAGGCTCAGGACCTGGATGAACAGCCACACCGACCAGGCGATCATCTTCGGGAGCCTGATCCTCGGCTTCTGGCTGATTGCCAACAGCCTGTACCTGATCGTCGCCTAGACAATGACCCGGCTGCCATAGGGAAGATGAAATGACGATCAACGCTGAACCGGCCGGCCCTGCCCGCCCCCCGAGGGGCATTCGGAATCCAGCACCCCGGCCGCGGACGGCAAGCGGGCGAAAGAACGCGATCCGGCTCGTCGCGCTAGCCTCGGCGGCGCGTGTGGCAACAGATGGGCGCACCCTGCGGGCGGTAGTCGTGGCCGCGATCGCGATAGCCGCAGCAGCACGCCTGGCGCGGGAAGGCGGCAATCCACTCGATTGGTACTTTGCGCGCGGGCAAGACGAGGCCCGTAGGACGGCACAGCGCAAAGGCGCATCGGCACGATAGTTGCCGCGATTCCTGAGTCGGCGGCCGGGTCCGGGAAACGCCCGCGAACCTAGCCGCAGGGACCACAGCTGAGACCGCGCGCCGCCACCGGGGCTCCCGCGCAATAACGGCTCAGGTCCGGGGCTGGTTCATGTGAACATACTCACCCCCCGGGCAGGGGCCGGGCGCTGAACCCCACCTCTCGCCCCGGCGTGTTAGGGAACAAGAGCACTGGCTGGGCGATGCGCCCCAAGAAGCTGACCCAGCACCTTGGTATGTGCACCACCCGGCATAAAGAAAGAAGGCAGCGATGTCACTGTTCATCGACGTACACGATCTACCCGGCCCGGTCTCCATGGAGGAGGCCGCCAAGGCCCACACCGCAGACCTGCAAGTGCAGCCCGAATTCGGCGTGCACTACCTGCGGTACTGGGTCGATGAGCGGCACGGCAAGGTCTTCTGCCTGGTCGACGCGCCGGACGCGGTCGCCGCTCACGCCGTGCACCGCATGGCGCACGGCCTGATCCCGGGTGCGATCTTTCCCGTGCGGGAAGGCCACTGACCAGTGCCAGATTTGGCCCCTGCTCGCAGGGCCGGTAGTGACGGATGGCGGAGCGCCGGGTCGCGCGGAACAGCTCCTGCCAGACCGCGGGCGTCTTGACCCACGGTTGCGCGCTGAGCGTTCGGACGGCGACTTCGCCAAGGTGGCCTGCTCTGGTGTCACGAGGTGCTGCCCAGGGCCTGGGTCAGGCCATCGCGGCTGGTGACGCCGAGCTTGGTGTACGCATGCTGAAGGTGGTTGTTGACCGTCCGCACGGACAGGTAGAGGCGTTGTGCGATGTCCTTGCTGGCCATGCCGGTGGCGGCGAGCATCACGATCTCGCGTTCCCGTCGTGAGAGCGGGACTGGCCGGGCGGTGTGGATCAGTCCTGGTGTCGCGGCGCCTTCGCAGGCGGCGGCGAGCGCGCTGGAGCGGCGCCGCGCGTTCGCTGCTGCTCGCTGGTCTCCGGCCCGGCTGAAGGCTTCGGCCGCGTCCGCGGCGGCCTCGGCGGCGAGCAGCATCGCGCCTAGGGCCTCGAAGTCACTGGCGGCACTGGCCAGTTCTGCGGCGTTACAGGCGCGGGCGGCAGTGGCGTGGCGGGCCCGGGCGGACACCAGCGGCGAGTCGCACGTGCTGGCTAGTTCGCGCAGCCGAGCGGAGGTGTCGCTGCCGGTGGTGCGCATCAGGTCGTGCAGCAGCCATGCTTCGGCGGTCCGGTGCCCGGTCGAGGCCGCCTGCGCGGCGGCGTCCCGGAATCGTTCTGCGGCTTCTGCTGGCCGCTGGGCTGCGAGGGCGGTCCACGCGTCGGCAAGTTGCTGCTCGGGTTGGCGGAAGCCGAACGCGGGCCCGGTGTCGCGTTCGGCGAGTGCCTGTGCGGCGGCGTCCGCGTCGCCGAGCATGGCGCAGGCCAGCGCCAGGCCTGACAGGACCAGGCGCCGGGGGCCGGCAAAGCGGTTCGCCTCAGCCAGTCCGGCTGCTTCGGCATAGTAGCGGCGGGCGGTCGCCAGCCGGCCCTGGAGGGTGGCGACCCGCCCGAGGCTGGCGGCGGCGAAGAGCTGGGCGATGGGTACCCGGTGGCTGGCGACGATCTCGGTGCCGGCCTGGGCCAGCTGCGCGGCGTCGGTGAGCCGGCCCGCCTCGGCCAGGGCGAACACCTGGTTGACCAGGTGCATGGCCGGGTGGGCGATGGCCAGCTCGTCACCGAGCGCCAGGTGGTCGGCGTAGCCGGCCTCGGCGACTTTCAGTGCTTCGGCGGTCTGGCCGGTGAGCGCCAGGGCAGGCGCGGCCGCGATGGCCCGGACGACCCGGGTGCGCCGGCTGGCGCCCTCGATACGCTCGAGCACAGCGAGCGCACGGTCGGGGTGCCCGGAGAAGGTCAGCACCGAAGCCTCGTCGGCTACGAGCTGTTCAGCGAGCGGCGGGGAGGTGATGACCGCCCGGGCGGCGGCGTTGATGGCCAGCGCGGCTTCTGGCTGGCACAGGCCCCACTGGGCGTTCTTGGCCCGGGTGACCGCCAGGCGGAGCGCGACCTGCTCGCTGCCGGGGCGTTGCTGTCCGAGCTCGAGGACCCGCTCGGCGGCGTCGAAGGCACCAAGCTCATACATCGCCTCGCCCAGCAGCAGCGCGCCAGCCGCGTCCAGGTGCTCGTCGGGGAGCGCCTCGATCAGGCGCCGCACGACACGGAAGTCGTGCGCGTGGCGCGCCAGCTGGGCGCCGCGGACCAGGACGGCCGGGTCAGGCCGTCCCCCCGCGTCCAGCCGCCAGACCGCGATGCGCAGCGCCGCCGCGCCCGCGGGACCGGCAGCTTCGAGCCGGTCGGCCTGGGCCAGCAGGATCGCCCGCGCCCGCGACCTCGGCACGGCGGCCCGGACGACCCTGCCATGCAGCGGGTGGGCCAGGCGCACCTGCCCGTCGGCGACCGTGATCGTCACCAGCCCGGCCCGTTCCAGCGACTCCAGCACCCCGGCAGGAGCGGCCGTCTCCAGGTAGCTGAGTTCAACCGGCTCGCACAGGGCCAGCAGATCCACGACCGAGCGGGCCTCGGCCGACAGACCCCCGATCCGCTGCTCGACCAGGTCGACCAGCCGATTGGTGGCCGGCAAGGGCTTTTCCAGGTGCCACACTCCTGACCGCTCGACGAGTGCCCCAGATTCCAGCGCGCCCAAGACCAGCTCACGCAGGTACAGGGGGTTGCCCCGGGTGACCTCCCAGAACTCTTGCCCCGCGCCAGCCCTCGACCGGTCCCCCCAAAGCCAGGCGCAGGAGGGTATCGAGATGAGCACGGCTGAGGTCATGCAAATCAACCCGCTCTACCCGGCCGTCCCGCCACAGACCGGTCACCAGGTCCGGCACCGGCTCACCGGTGCGCACGGTGGCGATCAGGAATATCGCCGATCGCGCGGCCAGATACGCCAGCAAGGCAAGTGAGACGTCATCAAGCAGAGGAACGTCATCGACGACTGTCACCAGCCGGCGACCACGGTGGCGCTCATGCAGCACCCGGCGAGTCTCCTCGAACAACGTCACGGCGTTGACCTGCCCATCCGGGCGGGAGAGGCCCAGCCCGCCGGGCAGCAGGACGGCTACCGCGCCCAGCGGCAACAGCGCGGTCGTGCGGCTGCCGACTACCCGCTCGGTCGGGTGACCACGCGCCGCCGCCAGCCGGGCGCACTCATCAGCCAGCCGGGTCTTCCCGACCCCGGCCCGTCCGTGGATCACCAGGCCCGCCAGCTCACCTGAGCCCAGCGCCTGCTCGAACAACTCAAGTTCGGGACGCCGGCCCACAATCGGCCACTGGGGTAGCGCGACCGCCACAGCAGCCAGCATGCCAGCCATCACCGCGCGAACCAATGCCCGCCACCCGATCCCGCGCAGCCCGCACCTTAGGTTGCAGCCGCCACGCCGGGCAGATGAGTAGCGGCCCGGCGCGGAAATGAGTAACCGCTACTCACGCGGTCACCCAGGCGGGGACATAAAACTATGGGAGAGCAAGCCCCGGGCTGCATATCTCAACGGTCGCGGTGGGGCACGCAGACAGTATCTACCGCCCGCCCCCCACGGGAGGCGTCCAGTCGATCCTCAGTGGATCATGTCGGGCGCGGGTGGGTGGACAGCAGGCAGAACGAGCGAGGGACACGATGAAGCAAGACCGGCCTTCGGCGGTGCGGCCGGACCGGACGGCGGCACTGGTGGGCCAGGGCAGCGCGGCTCGCGGAACCGGCCAGGAGCGGGCAGCGGTAATCCCGATGAATGACAGCGCGGTCCGCTACGCCGAACCGGAGGTAGCGCGGACGGTCCGGAGCTCAGCTGCTGCGGGCAGGCCGCGACCGGCAGGTGGCCTGCGGCCGTCGGTTCCGGGGATGCGCAGGCTGTTGTTCACCGCGGCGGTGCTGGTGCTGCTGGCCGGGATCCAGCTGTTCGTGTTCACCGGGCGGACCGACCGGTTCTTCGCCTGGACGATCGCCAGCCCGCTGTCGGCGGCGTTCCTGGGCGCCGGCTACTGGGCCGCGGTCGCGATCGAGGCGCTGGCCGGACGGCAGCGGCTGTGGGCCAACGCGCGGATCGCCGTGCCCGCGGTGTTCGTCTTCACCGTCTTGACCCTGGCCGCCACCCTGACCCACCTGGGCCGGCTGCATCTCGGCGCCGGGTTCGCGGCCGGGACGCAGCTGGTGGCGGTGGCGTGGATCGTGATCTACGTCGCCGTGCCGGCGCTGATGCTGGTCCTGCTGGTCGTGCAGGCGCGCACCCCGGGGGCCGACCCGCCCCGGCGGGCCGGGCTGCCCGGCTGGCTGTGCGTGCTGCTGGCCGCCCAGGCGGCCGTCCTGCTCGGCCTGGGCATCGCGCTGTTCGCGGCGCCCGGGGCGGCGGCGCCGCTGTGGCCCTGGCCGCTAACCCCGATGATGGCCCAGGCGATCGGCGCCTGGCTGATCGCCCTGGGAGTGGCCGCCGGGCACGCGCTCCTGGAGCGGGACGCGCTGCGGCTGCGGCCCGCCGCGGCCGGCTACATCGTGCTCGCCGCGCTGCTGGCCATCGCGCTGGCCCGCTACCCGCACCAGTTCGCGTGGGGCTCCACCCGCGGAATCGCCTACCTGATCTTCCTGGCCACCATGCTGCTGACCGGCGTGGCGGGCCTCGCCCGGGGACTGCCGCACCACACCCGCCGATCAGTGCGCACGCAGGTACACGCCCCGTCGGCGGGTCGCCGATCCGGCGTATGAGTCGGCGCAGAACCCGGAGGCGGGCCCGGACGGTTCCGCACCGCAGCCGGTCCTGATCCACACCTGGGTGCCGTGCAGATCACGGTGCGTCATCTCGGCGGCCGTTGGGGGCAGGCGGTGGCTGGCCATCTCTTGGGATTGACATGGGCTGGCGGCGGCGGAAGGCTCGGCTGGAGGATTCTCGCCCGCAGACGGCCGGATCCGGGTCCTGCCGGGTTCTAGTCTGCCGCCTGCGCCTTTGCCCAGGAGGTTGGCGATGGGGGGCTCGATCGTGCTGTGCAGGCGCGGTTTCATGGCACTGGCTGCGGGTGCGGCCGTGACGGCGGGCCTCGTCGTGGCCGCCCCGGGCACGGCCGCGACGACGGCCAGGCAGGCGGAGGCGGTGGCGCCTGGCGCGCCGGGCGTGCCGTCGTATTTCGACCTCGCCCGCAAGGACTGCCTTGGCACGGCGGCAAACTCCGGGTCCAAGGTCTGGTACACGGTGGCGGGCGGGGTGCTGTCGGATGTCTACGAGCCCACCATTGACAACACCAACGTGAGCACCCTGCAGTACGTCGTCACCGACGGGTCTACGTTCACCGACCTGCAGACCCGGGACATGACATACACGGTGGCGGCCGACCCCACCGGCATGGCCTGCACGGTGACCGCGACCAACGCCGGCCACGGCTACAAGCTCATCACCACCTACATCACCGACCCCGCCCGCGACACGGTGCTGATGCGCACCCGGCTCGCGGCGCTGGCCGGGTCCGGGACCAACCTGGCGGATCTTCGTCTGTATGCACGCGTTGACGCGCACGTGAACGGCAACGGCGGCGGCGGTGCCGAAAATGCAGGCGCCAACTCCGCGGTGATCGACACCTCGACCGGTTCCGCGGTGCCGGTGATCTTCAGCACGAACACGGTGACCAACGCGGTCAATCGCGGCTACGCGGTGCCGACGTACATGGCGCTGGACGCGAGCGTCTCCTCGCCGGCCGCGAGCGTCGGGTACGCGGGCAGCCCCAGCGACGGCCTCACACAGCTCGACCTCGACCATGCGCTGACGCCGTTCGATTCGGCGCCCGACGGCCACATCACCGCCACCGAGGAGGTCACGCCGGCCCGTGGTCGTTCGGTCACCCTGGCCCTGGGGTTCGGCCGCGACCAGGCGTCGGCGGTAACGACGGCGCGCCGTTCGCTACGCCAGCCGTTCGCGACGGCCGAGCTGAACTACCTGCACGGCTGGGTCCGCTACGACGCCGGGCTGCGGCCGCCGTTCGGGCAGCTGTCCGGTGCCGCGGCACGGCGCGACCGCGGCGCCATCCTGCACTACTATCTGTCCGCCAACGTGATCAAGGCCAGCGTGGACAAGTCCTTCCCCGGCGCGATCGTGGCGTCGCTGGCCAGTCCGTGGGGGCAGTCGGTGCCGGCCGGGGTCTTCGCCAATGGCGCGCCGTCCTACTTCGGCTCCTACCGTGAGGTGTTCGCCCGGGACCTGTACGAGGCGTTCACCGGGCTGCTGGTGGACGGGGATCTGGCCACCGCGCGCGCCGCGACGCGGTTCCTGTTCGACCGCCAGCAGCAGGCCGACGGGTCCATGCCGCGCAACTCGCTGCTCAACGGCAAGACCGCGCCCGACACCGGCGGTACCCAGCTGGATGAGACGTCGTACCCGATCGTGATGGCGCTGCAGGCGGGCCTGGGCGGAAACGGCGCGCTGTGGCGGGATCACATCAGGTCCGCGGCCGATTTCCTGGTCGCGCACGGGCCCTCGTTCGGCGTCGAGCGGTGGGAGGAACAGACCGGGTACTCGCCGTCCACCATCGCCGCCGAGATCGCCGGGCTGACCGCAGCGTCGGTGATCGCCTGGGAGCACCATGACCCGGCGCGGGCGCGGCTGTACCAGGCGACCGCGGACTACTTCCAGCGCTCGGTGAAATCGTGGACGGTGACGACCAGCGGGCCGTACGCGGCGCGTTACTTTATCCGGCTGTCCAAGACCGGCGACCCCAACGCGGCGATCAGCTACAACCTGGGCAACGGCGGGCCGGACCTGGATCAGCGGGCCGTGGTGGACGGCGGGTTCCAGGAACTGGTCCGGCTGGGCGAACTGTCGGCCAGCGACCCGGACGTGCAGGCCTCGCTCGGCGTGTGGGACAAGCAGATCGCGGTGTCCACGCCCAGCGGCACCGGCTACTACCGGTACGGCAACTCCGCCGCGCAGGGCAGCGCCGACGGGTACGGCGACTGCTACCAGCCGAGCCAGACCTCATGCTCGACCGTGGGCGCGCCGTGGGCGCCCACCGGCAAGGGCACCGGGCACCTGTGGCCGGTGCTGTCGGGTGAGCGGGCCGAGTCCGACGTCGCCGGGCACAACCGAAGCGGCGCGGCGTCCCTGCTGACCGCGATCGAGAACTTCTCCTCCGGAGTGGGCCTGGTGCCCGAGCAGGCGTGGGAGAACCCGGACCTGCCTGCCTCCCCGTTCGGCAGCGACCCGGCGACCGCGTCCATCGGCTTCACCGACGGCAAGGCGGCCGGCTCGGCGTCGCCGCTGACCTGGGCCCAGGCGCAGGAACTGCGGCTGATCCTGGCCCTGGCCACCGGCCGCACGCCGGAGACGCCGCAGTTCACCGCGGGCCGGTACGTGGCGCACCGGCCGCCCGGCGCGCTGAACGTGACGATCACCGCCCCGGCCAACGGGAGCACGCTCGCGGCGACCTCCACGACCGTGACCGGGACCACCGCGCCGCGCGCGAAGGTGACCGTCGAGTCGCAGGACACCACCAGCGGGACGCCGTCCTCGGTGACGTCGACGACGGCCACCTCAGACGGGTCGTTCTCCGCGACGGTGCCGATCGGGTTCGGCAGCAACGCGATCACCGTCGGCGCCAGCACCCACAGCTTGCGAAACACCGGATATGCGCAGGTGACGGTCAGCAACGAGGGCGGCGGCACCACGGTGCTCGACATCAGCGACCCATCCGGAGACGACAACGGGCCCGGCACCTACCAGTACCCGACCGACTCGGCGTTCCAGCCCGGCGCGTTCGACCTGACCCGGTTCCAAGTGCTCAGCGACGGCACCACCGCCTACCTGCGCGCCACGGTGGCCAACCTGGCCGCGACATTCGGCGTGGTCGGCGGGGCGCAGCTGCTAGACGTGTACGTGCACGTGCCCGGGGCCGCGACCACATCCACGGCCGCCCCGTTCCCGACGCTCAACTACACGATCGCGCCGCCGGGGGCATGGAGCCAGCGGCTGGAGGTGCAGGGTTTCGCGTCGCCAGTGTGGCAGGACGCATCCGCGAACTCTGTGGGGACCCCGCAGGTGCTCGCCTCGCAGTCCGACGGGACCATCACGATCGCCCTGCCCGAGGCGCAATTCGGGACGCCGGGCCCGAACTGGGGGTTCACCGTGGTGCTGACCGGGCAGGACGGATTCAGCCCCGACCAGGCCCGCGGGTTCGCGCCCACGCCGCAAGCGTTCCAGTTCGGCGTGTGCCCGCCGGGCGGGACGGCGCCGATCTGCTCGGTGGACCCGGGCACAGTGCCGAAAGCCATGGATGTGATCACGCCGCGGGGGGTTTCGCAGGCAACGGAACTTGACCCGACCCTCGGCCCGGTGGTCATCCAGCCGGTCAGCTTGCCCTGACACCGACACCAGCTGCCGACCCCAGGCTACGGCTCGCTCAACGGGCGCATGACTACCTGGAACGCCTGTTTCTGCCTGGCGCGCATTCACCAACCCGGCGGCTCTCACCACCCAACTCGCTACTTGCTGGCCCTAGTGATCACCGTCGAAGAGGGCGCTGGGCTGTTCCCCGCCGAACGGATCACTGCTGACAGGCAGCCGATGCGGGAGCCTGCTGCCGGTGACCCGGAGACCGGGTGCGGGCCTGGGCCCGGGCTGGCCCGCAACTCCTGCGTGCGCCTAGAGTCCAACGGCTACTCTGTCCACCCTGCGGTGATCGGGCAGCTGATCGAGTTGACCGCGGATCTGGCCCGGGTGCGGGTCAGCCGCGCCCGGCCCCGGCTGACCCACATGCTCAAAGCGCCGAACATCCGGTTCTGGCTCGCGAGTATAGAGGTCGCCAAATGAACACCAGGGCGCGCCGATCGGCGGTTACACGCGCGTCAGCCAGGAGCAGGGCTGATCACAGAAAGTGAGGTTGACCTCGGGAGCCACGCGCCCGGATCTGATTATGGCCGTCAAGAGGCCCGCCCGGGCAG
>Ga0207700_10000530_pt1 | contig 22429 bp, 20 predicted proteins | sample LARL82metaG_FD_184348 | JGI IMG/M metagenome (GOLD analysis project Ga0207700, IMG submission 184348) | Corn, switchgrass and miscanthus rhizosphere microbial communities from Kellogg Biological Station, Michigan, USA - LAR L8-2 metaG... | ecosystem: Host-associated > Plants > Roots >...
AGGAGGACGGCGGCTGGATCGCTGACGTTCCCGACCTTCCCGGGTGCGCGGCATTCGGCCATTCGGCGCAAGAAGCGCTGGCTGAAGTGCTGAAGGCCAAGGACGCCTGGATTGCCACAGCGCAAGAGGCTGGTGATCCAATTCCGCCTCCGCGGTACCGCCCGGCCCTGTACGCAGCGGGCTGAGCGGCCAGCGCTCTCGCCAGGCCTGGGCAGGCACCGGAAGAGCGTCCACCACCCCAACCTCTTTGGTATTTCGACCTTCGCCTCGATGCCGTCGTGTTGGTGGAGGAGAGCAAGCAAGCCGCTGCCAATGATCACTTTCAAGCGGCTTGCCGTCGGCGAAGTGCGGCCGACCAACTCTGCCCGGGAGCGGCGGCAGGCGGTGCCAAGACGCACCGCCTGAGCGCTCGCGCGGCGGGGTGCGTCTACGCGCCGACCGTCACCGTGAGGAGTTGGGGGTACCCGTGCTCCTCGGGAACCTCCTCACCGTCTGCTTCCAGTCCGGCAATGTGGACGGCGACCACCTCGGATGCGTTCTCGCGACACTCGCCCAGCGTCTCGCCGCGACTGAAGCATCCCGGCAGAGCGGGCACGAGGACTGCGTACCCGCCGGTCGCTTCCGGTTCCACCACGATCGTGTACGTCCGCATGGCTGCATATTCTCCCCAGGATCCGCCGCAGTCCGTCGGCGTCAAGGCCGGTCTATTTCAGGGTCGTCTGCGTCAGCCCTGGCTCAAGCACCTCCCTCTTGTGCAGGAACAGTCATTCGTTCGCTGCGCTCAGGGTGCCGCCCCTGGACGGGCGAGCTGGGCCGGACCACGACCGCCCAGCCCAGACGACAACTGGCGGAGCGAGAGGGATTCGAACCCTCGAAGCGAGTTAACCCCGCTTACCGCATTTCCAGTGCGGCGCCCTCGGCCAACTAGGCGATCGCTCCGCCGGGGATTGTACCGGGGGGCCGCGCTGCGGACGGAGCGGTGACGGGGTGCGGAGGGTGGTCGGCGGGGGCGAGGGGCGCCGGTATACTCCCCGCCCGGAGAGGTGTCCGAGTGGTTTAAGGTGCCGCTCTCGAAAAGCGGTGTGGTGTTGAGCCACCGCGGGTTCGAATCCCGCCCTCTCCGCCAGGCGGCGCAGCGACGGTCAGCGCACGTGCCGGGCGCGGGCCTGCTGGCGAGACGCTGGCGACCGTCTGACGACTCGCCAACCATCCGGTGGTGGTGGCGCGGGCGGCGCCAGGCCCGTGAAATCCTCTCCCCACCACCGGGGTGACCCCCGCCCCGGCGGACACCGGGAGAGAGCTCGTGCAGGAGAGGCGCCTGCCGGCGCGGCAGGGCACACGAGGCGGCGGTTGGGCAGGCGCGTTGGTGTCGGCGCTCGCGCTCGGCGCGGCGGTGGCAGGCGGCATCGCGAGCGGGCGAGCCGCGGAGGCGGCGGCCCCCGATCCGAGCATCGGCGCGGTGTCGTTCGCCACCCGCTACGTCCCCTCGGCGTCGCCGTCGAGCGCGGCGCAGGCGATCGCCGTCTACCAGGCGGCGCCGGCCAGCACACCGGGGTACTGCACCGCCGCCATCGTGGCCCTCCCCGGTGCGTCGAACCATGCCGTGTGCGCGGGCTCGCGCACGGCCATCGGGTTCCACGTCGCCGTGCCCTTCAGCGTCGCGGCCGCGGGCGGCTGGTCGTTCCGCGCCGGCGCCGACCTCGGCGACGGCGGCACCCTGCTCGTCGACGGCCACGAGGTCGCCTCGCACTGGTACGACATGTGGTGGGCGGGTTCCTGGTCCAACTCCGCGCAGATCCTGCAGGGCTCCGCCGCGCTCGCCGCGGGGACGCACCTCCTCGAGGTCTACGGCTTCGAGAACTGCTGCGACGGCGGCTGGGGCGCACAGCTCCAGGCGCCCGGCGGAAGCTGGCAGGACGTCGACACCTCGGCGCCGTCGGTGACGGTGACCGGCGTGGCGGCGACCAGCTACGAGTTCGGCGCCGTCCCCGCTGCGGGATGCGCCATCACCGACGCCTTCGACGGCACGCTGTCCTTCCCCGCAACCCTCAGCGCCCTGAGCGGGCCGCGCGCGTCCGCCGGCCTGGGCACGCAGACCGCCACCTGTACCTACACGGACAGCCACGGGCTCAGCGCCGGCGCGTCGACCACATACGACGTCGTCGACACCACACCGCCTGTCATCACCCTGGGCGCCACCGCGATCACAGCGGAGGCGACGGGACCGGACGGCGCCACCGTCGACTACGCGGAACCGACCGCGCAGGACGCCGTCGACGGCGCCGTCGCCGCATCGTGCACGCCCGCCACGGGCTCGACGCTCCCGCTGGGATCGACACCCGTCACCTGCACCGCGTCGGACCTGTCCGGCAACACCGGCAGCGCGTCCTTCACCGTCACGGTGCGTGACACCACGCCACCGCTGATCACGCTGCCGCCGAACATCAGCGTGACCGCGACCTCCGCGCACGGCGCCACGGTGAGCTACAGCGTGTCCGCCGTCGATCTCGTCGACGGTGCGGTTCCGGTCGCCTGCGACCACAACTCGGGCAGCACCTTCGCGCCCGGCACCAGCACGGTGACCTGCACGGCGAGCGACAGCCACGGCAACACGGCGACCGGCTCGTTCACGGTCACCGTCAGCTTCGCCTGGTCCGGGTTCCTGCCGCCCATCGGCACCGGACGCATCGACCACCTGGGCAGCACCCTGCCGGTGAAATTCATGGTGCCGGGCCTGAGCGGCGCCGGGTCGTACGTGCCCGCCCGCCTCTACCTGACCGACGAATCGGCCGCACAGCCCGCGCCCGAGCAGCCCGCCACCTCGACCTCGGCCGCCACCACCGGCAACCTCTTCCGCTATGACGCCGCCAGCGGCCAGTACACGTTCGAGCTGGCCACCAAGCCGCTCACCGCCGGCACCTGGCTGCTGCGCGTCGACCTCGGCGACGGCGTGCCGCACACCGTCAGCATCGTCCTCGTCTAGAGGTCGCCGGCGCCGCGCCGCAGGCGCTGGAAGAACTCCCGCAGCAGCGCGCCGCACTCCTCCCCCAGCACGCCCTCGGTCACCGCCGGCAGGTGGTTGTTGCGAGCGTTGCGCAGCACGTCGTAGACGCTGCCGTCCGCGCCCTTCTTGGGGTCGCGCGCGCCGTACACGCAGCGGTCGATGCGCGCCTGCACCATCGCCCCCGCGCACATCGGGCAGGGTTCCAGGGTCACCACCACCAACACCCCGGTCAGCCGCCAGCCACCCACCACCCGCGCCGCCCGGCGCAGCACCAGCATCTCCGCGTGCGCCGCGGCATCGCCAGCCCGCTCCATGCGGTTCGACGCCGCCGCGATCACCTCACCGTCGAGCACCGCCACCGCCCCCACCGGCACCTCGCCCCGCGCCGCCGCCGACCGCGCCAGGCGCAGGGCGCGGCGCATCAGCGATTCGTCGGTGGCGGGTGCGGCGGGCATGGCAGCCCGTGATGGTGGCACGCGCGGCATCAGGTGCCGCGGCGGCTACCCGGTCGGGGGCTCAGTGCGGCGGCGGGGTGTGCGTGGGATGCCCGCCCGAGCCCGTGTGCGAGCCGGACGAATCGCTGCTGCTCTGAGTCGGGGTCGCCGGCGGGCTCTGCCCGCCCGCCGGTGTGCCGCCCTTGCCCGCTTCCCCGCCCGGTCCCTGTCCCTGCCCCTCGGTCCCCTGCTGGCCCAGGGCCCCCAGGCCCAGACCGTTGCTCCAGGCGTCGTCGAGGCTGCGAGCGGCCTCGGCGGCGCCGGGATCGGTGCCGTTCTCGAGCGCCGCGAAGACCGCCTGCAGGCGGTCCATGGCCTCGGCGCTGGCGTGGGCGAGCGCCTGCTCGTTGTCGACACTGGGATTGGCCGACAGCGTGGCGCTGGCCTCGCGCACCAGGCCCGTGGCGTCGCGGGCGGCGTCGAGGGCGAGGTCGGCGCGGCCGTTGCGGGCCATGGTGGCGGCCTCGCCGGCACGGCGACCGGCGATCTGCAGCTCCAGCTTGGCCTTGTCGACGGGGTCGAAGGTCAGGCTGAGCGCGGTGGCTTCGGCGGCACGCTTGACGCCGTAGAGGATCGAGTCGGGCTGGGCCCCGGCGGCCAGGGCGACCACGCCGCCCAGCGCCAGGTTGGCGCCCGCGAAGCCGAAGGCCCCGATGGCGATGCGGCGGCGCCAGCGCAGCCGGCGGCCGCCCGGAGCGACCGCAGCCGCCTCGCGGGACCGGGCGGCGGCGGCCATGACGGCGGCGCGGCCGGCGCTGAAGCGCCGCGGATCGCGGCCTTCGCCCTGCAGCTCGGCGAGCACCGAGAGCAGGTCGGCGTCGAGCGCGTCGTCGTGGCGGGGATCGAGCGGCCGGGTCATCCCACCGCTCCCGCGCGCACCAGGGCGCGCTGCAGGGCGCCGAGGGCGCGGTGCTGCAGGGCGTGGATGGCGCCCGGCTTGCGGCCCATGGCCTCGGCCACCTCGTCGACCTCCCAGCCCTCGATGAAGCGGAGCGTGACCACCTGGCGCTGCTCGTCGGTGAGCGTGGCCATGGCCTTGTGCACCGCCGCGCGGTCCAGGCTGCCCGCCGCCGCGGCGAACGGGTCCGAGCCCTCGCCGCGCGCCTCGAGCGACTCGCTGAGCGCCACGGCGTCCCGCGCACTGCGGCGGTAGCGGTCGACGACCAGGTTGCGCGCGATCCGGTAGAGCCAGGCCGCGAAGGGCAGGCCCCGGTCGTCGTAGGCGGGAAGGGCTTCGATCATCTTGAGGAAGACCTGGTCGGTGAGGTCTTCGGCATCCTCTGGGCTGCGGACCCGGAAGCTGACGTACCGGAAGATCGGATCGGCGAAGGCGTCGTACACGGCGGCGACTGCCGCCGGCTCGAGGCGCTTCGCCGCGGCCAGGGTCTCCGGGTCCAGCCGTGGGGCCACGATGGCTGACTATCCCTCACAACGCATCCAGACCGGAGCGCTTACGGGGCGGCGGAGCGCTTGACGCGCTCAGGCCGTGGCGGCGACCGGAAGGACCTTCTTGAGCTCCGGCAGCTCGCGCACCCGCATGGTGTCGTCGACGAAACGCACCCGCTCGAAGGTGATGCAGTTGACCGGGCAGTGATCCTCGCAGATGCGGCAGTTGGTGCACCGGTCGTAGTTGATGAAGATCTCGCCCTCGTAGCCGCCCGCGGTGGGGTCGCCGCCGAAGGTCTGGCAGACCACGGTGTCGCCGCCCGAGGCACGCTCGCGGTCCTCGCCGAAGACGACCACGTCGATGGCCTTCTCCGGGCAGACGTCGTCGCAGGCGCCGCAGAGCACGCAGACGCTGGCGTCGTAGTGGTGCACCGAGTCGCACTGGAAGCAGCGGATGGCCTGGACGATGGCCTCGCGGTCGGTCCAGGGCAGCTCGCACTCGCTCATGTCGTAGCGCTTGGTGGCTTCCAGGATGGCCGGGTCGGTGCGGGCGAAGTACTCGGACTGGCGGTGGTCGTCGGTGCGCTCGACGACGGTCTGGCGCAGCCGCGTGTCCTCGGTGGCCTCCTCGTCCTCGCCGAGGAACTCGCGAATGCTGCGGGCCACGCGGTGCCCCCAGCCGACCGCGTCGACGATGAACGACGGGCCCTGCACGCAGTCGCCGCCGGCGAAGAGCTTGGGCACGCCGGTGTGGCCGCCGCGGTCGGCGGCGACCAGGCCGCGCGGGGTCAGCGGCATGGGGTCGCCGGGGTTCTCCATGATCTGGCCGGAGGCGAAGATCACGTAGTCGCAGGGGATGGTCACCCGCTCGGCGCCCTCGATCTCCTTGACCGAGGAGAAGATCACCTTGCCGCTGAGCGGGTCGAACTCGAGGTCGTGGAGCGGCGCGAAGCTCACCGCGGTGACGTTGCCGTCGGCGTCGGTGTGGATTTCCTTGACGATGATGCCGGTGGCCATCTTGAGGCCGATCTCGCGCGCCTCGTGCAGCTCGTTGCCGAAGGCGGGCAGCTTGTCCTCCGGCTCGATGGCGCACATCCAGACGTCCTTGGCGCCGAGCTTGATCGAGCTCTGCACCGCGTCGGTGGCGATGGCGCCGCCGCCCACGCAGACCACCCGCTTGCCCGGCTCGAAGTGCTCGGGGATGCGGTCGTAGCTGATGATGCGCAGGAAGCGCATCGCGTCGATGACCTGCGGCGCGCCGCTGCCCGGGACGGGCAGGATGCGCCCCTTCATCATGCCGATGCTGACAAAAACGGCGTCGTACTCGTCGAGCAGCGACTCCACCGAGGTGTCGCCGGGCTCGTTGCCGATGTTGGCGTTGGTGTGCACCTCGATGCCGGTGTTGAGGATCATCTCCAGCTCCCACTGGAGCTGCTTGTGGTCGAAGCGGAAGGGCGGGATCGAGGTGCTCAGCAATCCGCCCACCTTGGCCTCGCGTTCGAACAGGGCCACGTCGTAGCCCTGCACGCGCAGGTCGAGGGCGCAGGTCAGGCCGGCGGGGCCGGCGCCGACCACGGCCACCTTGCGGCCCTTGGGCGGGGCGATCTTGTAGTCGATCCACAAACCCTGCTTGAAGGCGAAGTCGGTGGAGAAGCGCTTGATGGAGCGGATGGTCACCGGCTCCTCGCCGGCGTCCCAGCCGCGCTTGCAGTCGGTCTCGCAGGGGTGGTTGCAGAGCCGTCCCAGCATGGAGGGGAAGGGGTTGGTCTCGTGGATGACCATCCAGGAGTCGACGTAGCGTCCCTGCGACACGTAGTCGACGTAGGTGGCGATGTCCTGCTTGATCGGGCAGTTGCGCTGGCAGGGCGAGACGGGCACGTTGAAGCCCAGGTCGCGGTGCCCGCTGAGGATCTTCATGGGCGCCTTGTCGACCACGTTGCGGCCGATCTCGGCCAGAACCTGGGCCTGCGCGACCACGCCCACGGGGCGGGATGTCCGGGAGAAGACACCCTCCACCTCTGTGACGATCACCGCGGCGCCGCCGCTGCGCATCATCTCGCGCGCGGCTGCCTCCACCGACTGGCCGGCGTCGAGCGAGGGCACGGGGCGCATCACGTCGCGCACCCTGGTGGCCTGCAGATCGCGCGCCGAGGCGGCCACCAGCACCTCCAGGCCGACGGTGCCGAGCACCTCGCCGTGGCGCACCACGTTGAGCGGCAGCGGGTGCTGGCCGCGCAGGACGGTGAGGACGTCGGCGAGGGAATCCTCGGGATCGCACTCGGCGCCGAGCGCCGCCATCACGCGGTCGAGATCAGGCATGGACGGTGGCTCCTTCGAGCTGTCGCGCCAGGAAGGCGGCGACCTCGCGTGCGGTGAGCATGCCCACCGGCAGCGTGTCCTCGTGCATCACCAGGGCTGACTGGCGCTCGCGCTGGCGCATCGAGGCCAGCACGTCGAGCACCCGGTCGCGCTCGTCGACGAGCAGTGGCGGGGTGCGCAGGATGTCGCGGGCGGTCACCTCGGTGGCGAAGGGGCGGACCAGGTCCGACCCGGCCACCACCACGTCGCCGTCGACCAGGCGCTCGACGATGTCGCGCGCCTCGACGTAGCCGACCGGGCGGCGGTCGATGAGCACCGGCACCTCGGTGAGGTCGTTGTCGGCCATCAGCTTGGCGATCGCGTCGATGGTGGTGCTGGGCAGGCAGAAGACCACCTCGTCGCGCATCACCTGGGCGACCGCCGGGTTGCTCTGGTCGGGTGCGAGACGGTCCGGATCGAGTGTCGAGATGTCGGTCATCGCACGAAGGACCTCATTCCGATGATCGGCTGCCGGCGGCCTGCTGCTGCTCGGCGAAGCGGCGCAGCACGTCCTGCCAGGTCTCCGTCTGCGGCTCGGGGGCGGCGGCCACGCCGGCCGCGGCGGCGCTGCGGCGGATGCGCGCCTTGGTGCGCTCGATCTCCCGCTCGCGGCGCTTGTCGGCACTGCTGCGGGCGGTGCTGAGCACGCCGTCCAGCTCGGCCGTCACCGTGGCGATGGCCTCGGCGTCGGTGGCGCTGCGCAGGGTGCGCTGCAGGCGGGCGCTGACCTCGGGGCTGAGCGCGTCGGCGGCGTCGCGGATGCGGTCCTGGACGCGGCGGCGGGCGGTGTCGAGCTGGCGGTTGGCCCGGGCCGCGTCGGCGCCCTCGCGGCGCTGCTTGTCGTAGAGGGTGCGACCCTCGTCGACCAGGTCGGGGTACTGCCAGGCCAGGCTGAACTTGCCGGAGCTGATGCCCTCGGTGAGCTCGGCGATGCGCTGGGCGAACTGGTCGTGGACCTCGCCCTCGAGCAGGGCCAGGATGTTGCTCAGGGGCGGGCGGGCGCGGGCGAAGTCGCGGCGCACCCAGCCGGGCAGGTGATGGTGCTCGGGGCTGGGGATGTTCTCCGGCCTGTCGGCGCGGGGGAAGTTGCCCAGGCGCTGCGCGGTGGTGCGGCGGTCGCGACCGCCGGCGGCGCCGCTGCCGGTGCGACGCGGCGCTGCGGGCCGGCCGCCGCCGCGCGGGGCGCGCGGGGTGGACGACTTGGGCAGCGGCGGCTCCTCGACGGCGTGGCGCTCGGCCGCGTCGTCGACGCCTGGCTCGGAGCCATCCTCGCCGGGCTCGTCGATCGTCTCGGCGACGGCGCCGAGAGCGTCCTCGGTGACCTCGGCGACGGCCGCCTCGCTCACCTCGCCCGCCTGTGCCACATCGTCGCCGGCCTCCCCGAGGGGAGCGGCGTCGGGCTGATGGTCGTCGTCGCCGGCGATGGGCACAGTGGCTGGTTCAGTGGGCTGGGTGATGGTCACTCGAGAGGCTGTGGGCAGGGAGGCGGGGACCTGCCGGTCCCGCCCGCCGCCGGGATTCGGCTCGTGCGTGGCCCAATCCTACCGGACCGGCGGTCTGCCTCGGTGCCACAGGTCCGTCGAGGCTGTGCGGGGCGAGCCTACACTTGGGCCTGCACCGAACACGACGACAGGGACCAGCAGCAACAGCATGACCGAGGCGATCCCAGCGGAGGTGCCGGAGGCAGACCGGTCGGTCCAGCTGGACGAGACGGAGATCCGGAGCCTCCAGCAGGCGGGACGCGCCTGGCAGGACGTGCCTCCGGCCAGCCCGGTGGGCGGCGGCATCGACCCCGACCTCGACACCCGCGAGGAGCGGGGCAGCCGCCCCGGCGAGCGCTACGTGCGCATCGTCCGCCCCAAGCGGCAGGGCTTCGAGCGCGTCGCCCCCGGCTGGCTGCAGGCCACCTCGCGGGCCAGCGAGCCGACCACCGGCGTGGCCCGCCGGGTCGCCCGGGTCCGCCGCCTGCTCCTCGGCAACGCGCTGGAGACGCGGGCCTTCGCCCACCAGCGGCTGAGCAAGGCCATGGCCCTGGCCATCCTCTCCTCCGACTCGCTGTCCTCGGTGGCCTACGGCCCGGAGGCGATCCTGGCCATCCTGGCGGTGGCCGGGGGCGTCGCCTACGGCTCCCTGCTGCCCATCCTCGGCGCCATCCTCTTCCTGCTGGTGGCGCTCATCCTCAGCTACCGCCAGGTCATCCAGGAGTACGCCAACTCGGGCGGCTCCTACGTGGTGGCCCGCGAGAACCTGGGCCCCATCTACGGGCTCATCGCCGGCGCCGCGCTGATCACCGACTACGTGCTCACCGTGTCGGTGTCGGTGACCTCGGGCGTGCAGCAGATCGCCAGCGCCGCGCCGGGACTGCAGCCCTGGCTGGTGGAGGCCAGCGTCGGCTTCATCGTGCTCATCATGGTGATGAACCTGCGCGGCGTGCGCGAGTCGGCGAGCGCCTTCGCCTGGCCGACCTACCTCTACGTCGTCTCCATCCTGGCCATGTGCGGCACGGTGCTGGTCAAGCTGGCCCTCGGCTCGCTGCACGGCGGCACGCCCGACTTCAGCCACAGCGGGGTCAAGCTGGAGACCAACGCCTTCGGCATCCTGCTCGTCCTCAAGGCGTTCTCCAACGGCTGCTCCTCCCTGACCGGCATCGAGGCGCTGAGCAACAGCGTCAACGCCTTCAAGCCCCCGGAGGCGAAGAACGCGCGCACCACGCTGGCGGTGATGGGCGTGCTGCTGGGGATGATGCTGCTCGGCCTGGGCGTCTGCGCCAAGCTGCTCGGCTTCAGCGTCAACCAGCACGAGAGCCTGCTCTCGCAGGTCGCCCATTCGGCGTTCGGCAGCACCCTCCCCTACTTCGTGGTGATCGGCTCGACCTTCGCGGTGCTGATCCTGGCCGCCAACACCTCGTTCACCGGCTTCCCGCGACTCTTCTACTTCATGGCCAGCGACAACTACGCGCCGCACCAGTTCAAGCGGCTCGGCGACCGCCTGGCCTACAGCAACGGAATCGTGGTGCTGGCCATCCTCTCCATCGTCCTGGTGGTGGCCTTCAACGGCAACACGCTGCGACTCATCCCGCTCTACACCGTCGGCGTGTTCATCGCCTTCACCCTGGCCCAGGCCGGCATGGTGCGGCGCTGGCGGCGGCTGCGCAAACCCGGCTGGCGCCGCGGCCTGGCCGTCAACGGCGTGGGCATGGTCATGACCGCGACCGTCTTCATCATCACCGGCGCCGACAAGTTCCTCGACGGCGCCTGGATCGTGGTGCTGCTCATCCCGCTGCTGGTGCTGCTGCTGCGCGGCGTGCACACGCACTACACCGACGTGTCCCAGCGTGCCGCCGTGGAGACGCCGACCACGCCGACCAAGGTCAAGCCGGTCTGCATCGTGCCCGTCGCCGACCTCAACCCCATCGCGCTGCAGAGCCTGGCCCTGGCCCGGCGCATCAGCGACAACGTGGTGGCCGTGCACATCACCGACGACGAGCAGGAGATCGCCAGGCTGCGGGCCAAGTGGGAGGCGTGGGGCAACCACGTGCCCCTGGAGATCATCGAGTCGCCGTTCCGCTCGCTGGTGCGGCCGCTGCTCGCCTACATCGACGCCATCGACAAGCAGGCGCGCGACGACACCCTCATCGTGGTGCTGCCGGAGATGGTGGCCACCCACTGGTGGCACCAGCTGCTGCACAACCAGTCGGCGCTGCGGCTCAAGGCGGCGCTGCTCTTCCGTCCGGGAACGGTGGTGGTCAACGTGCCGTACCACCTGCAGCGCGTGCCGCGGGTGCGCCGCCGCCTGCGCGTGCGCGACAACGGAGTCGACGACATCTGAGCCCCGCAGAGGATGCGGCTCCGCGGGAGGCGACGCCGGGCGCGCGGCCGCAGACGGCGAGGCGGTTGCACCACCGCATCCCCCAGCGCGTCCGCAGGCGCATCTTCGGCGTCATCCGCGGCCTGCTCGGCGTGGCCGTGCTCGTCTACATCGTCAGCCTGGTCCACGTCGACTCCTTCCGGCCGCTGCTCGACCTGAGGAACGCGCTCTGGACGCTGGTGGCGCTGGGCTGCCTGGGTGCCAACGTGTACGTGGCGGCCTGGCGCTGGCAGCTCCTGCTGCGCATCCTCGGCGTGCGCGAGCGCATCGGCCCGCTGCTGCGCGCCGTCTACGTGGGCGCCTTCTACAACCTGGTGCTGCCCGGACAGCTCGGCGGCCAGGCCATCAAGGTGATGCTGCTGGCCCGGCGCTCACCGGCGCTGGCCGCGGTGGTTGCCAGCGTGGCCATGGACCAGCTGGTGGTGGTTGCGGCGCTCTTCGGGCTGGCCCTGGTCAGCGCCGCCTTCGCCCCTCCCCTCGCCTACCGCGCCGGCTGGCTGGTCGGCTTCGGCCTGACCCTGGCCGGGGCCGTCGCGCTCATGGTGTTCTCGATGATGCCGCGGCTGCAGCGCCGGCTGCTGCGGCGCTTCCGCCGCTCGCGCTTCATGCCCGACGGGCTGCGCCACCAGACCTCGCGGACCTGGCTGCAGCTCTCCTCCTACGGGCGCCACCCCATGTGGATGGTCTACGCGGTGGCCCAGGCGGTGATCTTCCTGCTCACCCTGAGCGGCATGGCCTTCGGGCTGGCCGCCGCGCTGGGCATCGAGCTCGACTTCGTGACCATCGTCTTCGTGCTCTGCCTGGCGCTCATCGCCGGGGTGGCGCCCTTCACGCTGGCCGGGCTGGGCACGCGGGAGGCGACCTTCACCGGCGTCTTCCACCTCTTCGGGGTGCCCACGGCGACGGGCGCGGCCTTCGCGGTGCTCTGGCTGCTGCTCAACTCGCTTGCCGATGCGTGCGGCGGGCTGATGCAGCTCTGGCACCCCCGGCAGACCGGCACCCTGGAGCGCCCGCGGCCGCCCCACCGCTTCCCCGACGAGCGCTTCGTGTAGACGCGGTCTCGACCAATCTCAGCCTGACCCACGTACACTTCCGCGCAACCATCAGCCCCGCGAAGCCTGGCTTCGCGCCCTCACGTGTGCGTCCCTTCATGCTCGACACCCTCCCATCCGGCGCCCACCCGAGCGTCCCAGACACCATCCGCCGCCTCGGGGGCGGCGGTCCCCGCCGGATCGCCGAGTCGGCCGGGGTGGTCATCACCCACGGGGAGGGAGCCCGCCTCCACGACTCGCAGGGACGCAGCTACCTCGACTTCGCCACCGCCATGGGCGTCGCCGGCTTCGGCCACGCCCACCCGCGCTGGGTGTCGGCGCTGCACGACCAGGTCGGCCGGCTGGCCGCCACCGTGCTGCACACGCCGATGCAGGCCGACTACCTGGCCGGACTGGCCGAGATCGTGCCGCCCGGGCTGGAGCGCGTGGCACTCTACAGCGGCGGCGCCGAGGCGGTCGAGGTGGCCCTGCGGCTGGCCCAGTCGGCCACCGGGCGGCGCAACGTGGTCAGCTTCACCACCGGCTTCCACGGCAAGACGGCGGGCACCCGCTTCACCGGCCGCCGTTACCACGAGGAGCAGGACGCGCTCGGCATCCGCTGGGTGCACGACGTCGCCTACCCGCTCTGCACCGAGCACGACGCGGTCAGCTACCCGGAGTGCTCGGGCGACGGCGCCGCCGCGCTGGCCGCGCTCGACGGCTACGCCGCCACGCTGAGCGACGGGGTGGCCGCGGTCATCGTCGAGCCGGTGCTCGGCACCGCCGGCAACCGGCCGCCGCAGCGCCACTTCCTGGGCAGGCTGCGCGACCTCTGCACCCGCCGCGGCTGGCTGCTCATCCTCGACGAGAACATCACCGGCTTCGGCCGCCTGGGCACCAACTTCGCCGCCGACTGGTTCTCGGTCAAGCCCGACATCCTGGTGATGGGCAAGGCCATGGGCGGCGGCTTCCCGCTCAGCGGCGTGGCCGCGCCCTCGTCGCTCTGGGACAACAGCCTGTACGCCGAGATGTCGGCGACATCGTCGTCGTACGGCGCCAACCCGGTGGCCTGCGCCGCCGGCCTGGCCGTGTTGGACATCCTCCGCGAGGAGGGCTTCCTCGACAACGTGCGCACCGTGGCCGCCCGCCTGGCCACCGGCCTGCGCGAGATCGAGCGCTCCTCGCCTTACGTGGTGCGCACGCGGGGCGTCGGGTTGATGCTCGGCTTCGACTTCGTCGACCCGGCCACCGGCGAGATGGCCGGCGCCGAGCTGTGCAAGCGGCTCTTCCTCGACACCCTGGCCCGCGGGCTGCTCATCGTCGGCGACGTGCCGGGGGTGCGGCTCAACCCGCCGATGACGCTGAGCACGGCCGAGGCGGACCAGGCACTGGAGGCCCTGGCGGGCGCTGTATGCCGGTAACCATCGGGCTGTGCGGGCTGGGCTCGGCCGCCGAGCGCGCCCACCTGCCCGCGCTCACCCGCGCCGAGGAGACGGGTGCCTGCGCCATCGCCGGCGTCTGCGACCCCGACCCCTCACGGCGCGACCTCTTCTGCGAGCGCGCCCGCGAGGCGCAGGGCTTCACCGACGTGGCCGCCATGCTCGACACGGTGCAGCCCGACCTGCTGGTCATCGCCAGCCCGCCGAGCGCCCACCTGCCGGCCATCACCGCGGCCGTCGAGCGGGACATCGACGTGCTCTGCGAGAAGCCGCTAGGCATCAACCGCGGTGACCTCGACCTGCTCCGCTGCCTAGTGGAGCGGCACCCCGAGCGGCTCATCGCCCCGGTGCACCAGTACCGCTTCGCCCCCGCCTGGCGGGTCTTCACCCGCACCCTGGCGGTGGCGGCGCGGCGCGAGGCGGCCTTCCGCATCGACGTCAGCGTCGACCGGCCCGGCACCGACCCGCTCAGCGCGGGCGGCTGGCGGGCCGACCCCGAGCACGAGGGCGGCATCCTCGGCGACCACGCCGTCCACTACCTGGCGCTGACCTGGCTGGCCCACCCCGAGGGCGCCGTCGCCTCCTGCATGCGCGCGGGCGAGCCGGGCAGCGAGACCGCCTCGGTCGGGCTGCAGCTCGGCCCCGGGCGGGCCACCGTCACCGCCTCCTACGCGGGCACGGCGCGGCGCAACCGCATCGCCCTCGACATCCCCGCCGCCGGCTTCCACCTCGAGTGGCAGGACGACGCGCTCACCGTCACCCGCCGGGGCGGGCCGGGCTCGGTGCGGCGGGTGGGGGCGCTGAGCCAGCGGCAGTTCGTCAACGAGCTCTACGGGCCGCTCTACGAGGAGCTCTTCGCCCGCCTCGACGACCCCGCCTGGCGGGCCATCCGCACGGCGGAGACCCTCGGCGTGGCCCAGCTGCTCGCCGGCGCCCTGGGCTGCGCCACCACGAATTGATGACGGAGCCGACAGGTTTGTCGGGGTTGGCACTACCATGCCTCATGCGGGGGCGTGCGCACCCCGCGCGGAGCCACACCTGGATAGATGACAGACTTCAGTGACCTGGCGCGGGCAGTGCTGCTGGCCTTCGCCGACCTCGGCATCTACCTCCCCAGCAACCGCGAGCGGATCATCCGCAAGATCCGCGGGCTCGACCCGCTCGACCCCGCCGACCTCGAGGAGTTCCTCGACCTCTGCATCGAGGCCGAGCTGATCGCCCCCGAGGACGCCGGCCGGCTCCGCCTGGCCCCCATGGAGGCCAAGAAGCTGGCCGCCTCGCTCGACGGCCACACCCCGGTGCCGGACGACCAGGCCAACGCCTGGGCCCAGCTCCTCGGCGGCGCCGCCCCCGCCTGAGTCGGCTGACGGCGTAGCCGTCGACGGCGACGCGAACGCGTTGGCTTACGGCCGCGTGGGCTGGCGGGCCTTGGTGGCGGACTGCTTCGCCGTTCGAGCGGCGGTGCGCGAGCGAGTTGTGGCCTTCTTCGGCAGTTTCTGGTCGACCACCACCGGCGCGGTGGCCGCCAGCTCGTCCCCGCGCGCGGCGGCGACCAGCTCCACCAGCCCCTCCTCCACTCCCGCCGCCAGCACGTCCACGTCGGGCATGGCGTGCCGGTCGGCGAGATAGCCGACGTTGAGCTGCCCGTCGTAGCTGAAGATGGCGATGGCCACGTGCTGCCCGTCGTAGAGGAAGGCGACGGGGAAGGCCTCGACCAGCCTGGCGCCCTGGCAGTACAACGGGAACTGCGGCCCCGGCACGTTGGTGACCACCAGATTGAAGCCGATCTGCCGCAGCGAGGCGCGCGACACCATGGCGTGCAGCGTGGCCGGCGCGAAGCCGGCCAGGTTGAGCAGGAAGTCGGCGCCCACCGCCTGCTTGCGCGCCTTCAGCCGGTCGACGGTGCTGCGCACCTTCTCCATGCGCCGCGCCGGGTCGGGCTCGTCGATGGGCAGCTTGACCAGCAGCATGGCCAGCCGGTTGCCCAGCGCGGTGCGCTCCGACTCGTCGCGGATGCTCACCGGACAGAGCGCGGTGATCGACTGCTCGCCGAGGTCCACGCCGCGCGACATGAGGAAGCGGCGCACACCGCCAGTGACCGCGGCCAGCACCACGTCGTTGATGGTGCCGCCCAGTTCGCTCTTGACGGCGCGGAAGTCGGCGAGGGGGAAACGGCTGAAGGTGTAGATGCGCGACGGCCCGGTCCTGCCGTTGAGCGCGCCGCGCGGTGCGCGCATCGCCGGCACCATGGCGACCAGGCCCTCGGCGGTGTCGCGGATGGCGGCGGCGAGGCGGCGCGGGCGCTCGGCCACCGCGCGCGCAGCGCTGACCATGCGCACGGGTCGGGACACGCGGGTGCGCAGCGAGCTGACCAGCAGGTCGAGCGACGACGGGCCGGGGCCGCCGGTCACGCGCTTGGGCAGCGCACTGCTGTCGAAGGGTTTGGGTGTGGCATCGATGTCGAGCAGGATGGTGGCCAGCTCCAGGTTGCTGATGCCGTCGACCATGGCGTGGTGGGTCTTGGTCATCAGCGCCCAGCGCCCGCCCTCCAGGCCCTCGACGATGTACAGCTCCCAGAGCGGGCGGCGGCGGTCGAGCTGCCGGCTGAAGATGCGCCCGACCAGGTCGGCGAGCTGCGCGTCGCCGCCGGGCGCGGGCAGGGCGGCGTGCAGCACGTGGTTGGAGATGTCGAAGTCGCCGGCGTCGACCCACACCGGCGTGTCCAGGCTGAGCGGCACGAAGGCCAGCTTCTGCCGGTAGCGCGGCATCAGGTCGAGGCGCGGCTCGATGGCGCCGCAGATGGCCTGGAAGAGCTTCTCGCCGCTGCCCAGCGGGCTGGGCTCGAAGACGGCCACGCCGCCGATGTGCATGTGCGTGTTGGGCGTCTCGAGGTGCAGGAACGATGCGTCGAGCGGGGTGAGCTTCTGGGCACCCTTCACTGTGCCCGCGACTCTACTTGGCCGCCGGCCGCTTTGCGGGGCGCCGGACCGCCTTGAAGGCGGACGGGCAGATGTCGTTGAGGACGCAGCGCTCGCACTTCGGCGAGCGCGCCAGGCAGACCCGGCGGCCGTGCAGGATGAGTCGCAGGCTGAGGTCCGTCCACTCCTGCCGCGGCACCATGGCGCAGACGTCGGCCTCGATGCGCACGGGATCGGTGGAGCGGGTCAACCCCAGCCGTTGCGTCAGCCGGGTGACGTGGGTGTCGACGGGAAAGCCCGGGACGCCGAAGCCGACGCCGAGCACCACGTTGGCCGTCTTGCGACCGACGCCGCGCAGGGTGACCAGGTCCTCCATGCGCGGCGGCACCTCGCCGCCATAGCGCTGGGCCACGTCCTGGGCCATTTCCACGATGGCGCGCGACTTGGCGCGGAAGAAGCCCGTCGACTTGATGATCCCCTCGACATCCGGCAGCGGCGCCGCGGCCAGCGCGGCCGCGTCGGGGTACCTGGCGAACAGACCCGGGGTCACCATGTTGACGCGCTCGTCGGTGGTCTGGGCGCTGAGGATGGTGGCCACCAGCAGCTCGAACGGGTTGCGGTGGCTGAGCGCGCACTCCGCGGGGTACTCCGGCTTCAGCCGCTCGACCACCTGCAAGGCACGCGCCCTGGCTCCTCGGGGCGCGCGCGCGGTGGTGGCAGGCATCGGGCGCCGATTGTAGTCAGGGCGCAAACGCGCTGCCGCCGTCAGTGCGGTGCGCAGGAGCCCAGGTCGACGCTGCCGGGGTCGGCGCCGCACTGCACGCCGCCGGCGCTGACGATCACAGGCGCGGGCGTCCCGGAGGGACCGGGGGCGGGCGTCGGCGTGGCATGCGTAGCCGCCCCGATGGGTGGTGCCGAGCGCTGCGCCCCCGCCGCGGCCACCGGTCGCTGTGTGCCGCCGGGTGTCTGCGTACCCGCCGGCCCGGAGGCGGTGGGCGGCGGGCTCGGCGTCACCACCTGCACCGTCTGCGGCGGCGGCATGGACACCGCTCCCCGGGCCGGGTCGGAGCCCTGGAAGTGCGCCGCCGTGCCGCCCACCACCAGCACGGCCGCCACCGCCACCATCGCCTGGCCGCGCAGGCCTGAGAGGACCCCGCTCGGCGGGCGCTCGGCGCGGCGGGCCACCAGGCTGCCGGCCAGGCTCACCACCGTAGCGGCCACCGCCGCCGCGCGGCGCCGCGCCCGGGAGAGGAGCTGCGCCGCACCCATGTAGGACATGTCCATGTCCCGCGCCACGCTGCCCACGCTGCGATCGAGCAGCGTCGAACGGGTCAGCGCCCTCCGCTCTCGGGGCGTCAGGGCGGCGAAGGCCCGGGCCAGCGCCATGCGGGTCAGGGCCTGCCGCTCAGGGTCGGCGGCCGCGCACCCCTCGCGCGGCTCGCCGACCTCCCGTCTCCGGCTGCGCAGCCGGTTCATGCAGTGGTTGTGAGCCACCCGGTGCAGCCAGGCACCGGGGTTGTCCAGCTCGACCATGTGGTGCAGGAGGCGGCTGAACACCTCCTGGGTGGCTTCGGCGGCGTCCTCCGGGTTGCCGAGCAGCGCGAGGCACTGGCGGTAGACCGCGCTGTGCTCGGCCCGGTAGATCGCCTCGAAGCGGTCGCTCATGGGCAGGTGGCACCCACCGTCGTCTGCGAGCCGCCGGTGGCGTGGTCGACGTCGGAGCCGAGGACGCCGTAGTTCGCGGCGGGCACGACTGCCAGCGACGGGGTGACACCTGCGTCGGCCCACTCCAAGGTGCGGGCCAGCGTGGGCGTCACCGGGGTGCTGTCCGCCGGCGAGCCGATCCCGGCCAGCGGCACGTCGATCTCCACGTAGCCGCCGGCGCCGGTGACCATAACGCCCGAGGCGAGGTGAAACCCTTGGTTGTTGACGAAGAAGCCGTACTGCGTCCCGGTGAGGTCGTACTGCGCCAAAGCGTCGATGGTGTTCGAACCGATCTGCAGGAACGACTCCCAGCTCTCCCCGCCGAATCCATCGGGGAGCTTCGGCTCCATGCCGGCCGCGTGGATGCGCACCACCAGGTCCGGGCCCGACCGCCAGACGGTGCCGCTGACGAGGTCGAGCTGGCTCTGGTAGAAGCCGACGAACGCGGGTGCGCCCTGGTAGGGCAGCTCTTCGTAGGCGTCGCCGGACGGATCGGTCCACACCGGTTCGCAGCCACCCGCGGCCCTGGCCGTGCCCGACGCCGCGGCCTGCGTCGAGAAGGCCAGCGCCGCGACCGTCGCGCCGAGCGCCAGCAATCGCCGTCTGTTGTCACCCCACATTCCTCTTCCTCCCCCGCCCTTCTGGCTGTCGCATGTCTCTACGACACGACAGCCTCCCCTTTGTTGACAGAACGGACCGCCTCGACGTGGCAGCGAACCCGGGCCCTACAATTCCCGCCGATGCGTTCCAAGATCACTGTCGTGGGTGCCGGCAACGTCGGCGCCACCCTGGCCCAGCGTCTCGCCGAGCGCAACTACGCCGACGTCGTGCTGGTCGACATCGTCGAGGGGCTGCCCCAGGGCAAGGGCCTCGACATGCTCGAGGCCGGACCCATCGTCGGCTACGACTCGCTGGTCACCGGCGCCAACAGCTACGACGAGACGGCGGGCTCCGACGTCGTCGTGGTCACCAGCGGCGTGGCCCGCAAGCCGGGCATGTCGCGCGACGACCTGGTCATGACCAACGCCAAGGTGATCAGCTCGGTGGTCCGCGAGGTCTCGAAGCAATCACCCGACTGCGTGCTGGTCATGGTCACCAACCCGCTCGACGCCATGGCCCAGGTGGCCGCGGCGGTGAGCGGCTTCCCGCGCCAGCGCGTCATCGGCATGGCCGGCGTGCTCGACACCGCGCGCTTCCGCACCTTCATCGCCCGCGAGCTCGACGCCTCGGTGCTCGACGTGCAGGCCTACGTGCTCGGCGGCCACGGCGACACCATGGTGCCGCTGACCCGCCTCACCACCGTGGCCGGCGTGCCCGTCTCCGAGCTGATCCCCGCCGCCCGGCTGGAGCAGATCGTGCAGCGCGCCCGCGACGGCGGCGCCGAGATCGTCAACCTGCTCAAGACCGGCAGCGCCTACTACGCGCCCAGCGCGGCCGCCGCGCAGATGGTCGACGCCATCCTGCTCGACACCCGCCAGGTGCTGCCCTGCAGCGTCCGCCTCGATGGCGAGTTCGGCCTGACCAACATCTTCACCGGCGTGCCCTGCCGCCTCGGCGCGGGCGGGCTGGTCGAGGTCGTCGAGGTGCAGCTCACCGCCGACGAGACCGCCGCCCTGCACCGCAGCGCGCACGCCGTCGAGGACGTGCTGCAGGTCATCGACTCGCGCCGCGCGGAGATCGACGCCTCACTGCCCCCCGTCGGCGCGGGTGTGCTCATCGGCTGAGCCCTCCTCGGGGCCGCCGAGCCGGAAGGTGCCGGCGTTGGGATCCTCGGTGTCGCCCTTGGGCATCGACACGGAGGTGGGCTCGGGCTCGGGCGGCTTGACGCGCACTCCGAAGAAGGGGCCGATGATGACCAGGAACTCGAAGGTGGCGCGGCGCAGCTCACCTTTGCGGAACGCCTCGGTGCGCGAGTAGCGGTAGAACCAGGCCAGGCAGATGATCAGCGCCAGCAGCACCGCACCGAGAACGATGACGGGCAGCATGGCAAAGGCCGCGCTTACTTCCCGCGCAGCTTGCGCCCGACCCAGGCGATGGGATCCCAGTGCCGGTCGACGACGCGCTCCTTCATGGGGATGATCGCGTTGTCGGTGATGTGGATGTGCTCGGGGCACACCTCGGTGCAGCACTTGGTGATGTTGCAGTAGCCGAGGCCGCCCTCCTCGCGCACCGCGTCGCGGCGGTCGGCCGCGTCCTTGGGATGCATCTCCAGGCCGGCGACGCGCACGAAGAAGCGCGGGCCGTAGAAGCGCTCGTGCAGGTCGTGGGTGCGCAGCACGTGGCAGACGTCCTGGCAGAGGAAGCACTCGATGCACTTGCGGAACTCGTAGAGCCGCTCGATGTCGGGCTCCTGGATGCGCCAGGGCTCGCGGCTCTGGGCGTCGGCCTCGGTGGGCGTGAAGGGCGCGATCTTCTGGTTGACGGCGAAGTTGCCCGAGACGTCGGTGACCAGGTCCTTGATGAGCGGGAACGTCTTCATGGGACGCACCGTGATGGGACCCTCGGGCAGCTCGTCGACGCGCGTCTTGCACAGCAGCACGGGCCGGCCGTTGACCTCGGCGCTGCAGGAGCCGCACTTGGCCGCCTTGCAGTTCCAGCGCACCGCCAGGTCGCCGTCGACGTGCTTCTGGATGTAGTGCATGGCGTCGAGCACCACCATGCCGGGCACCATGGGCACCTGGTACTGCTCGTCGCCCCGCATCTCCTCGGGGGTGCCGCGGAAGACGCGGAAGTCGACCGTCTCGCCGTCGCCGGTCTGCGCCGTGGCCGCGGGCGCGTGGGCGGTGACGTCGGTGGGGGTGGGATCGCTGACCGTGGCCATCAGGCGTCCTCGAGATGCTTGCTCAGCTCCACCGGGAGCGGCTCGACCGGGATCGACTTCACCTTCATGGTGCCATCCGGTCCCTTGTAGGTGACGTAGTTGACGCGGCCCTGCTCGGGATCCTTGTCCAGAAAGTCGAGCCGCCACTGGGAGCCGCGGCTCTCCTTGCGCTCCAGCGCGGAGCGCACGATGGATTCGGACACGGTCAGCATGAACACGTCGTCACGGCAGGTGTGCCAGCCGGGGTTGTAGGTGCGCGAGCCCTTGGCCTTCACGTTCTTCACCCGCTCCTTGAGCTCCGCGATGGCGTTGAGCGAGCGGGTCAGCGAGGCCTCGTCGCGGGCGATGCCGGCGTCGTCCTGCATGGCGTCCTGCAGCGCCTCGTGGATCAGGTAGGGGTTCTCGCCCTTGACCCCGTCGGTCGAGTCGAGCGGCTGCAGCAGCGTCCGCTGCTCCTCCTCGATCTCCCGCTCGCTCAGGCTCGGCGCGGTGCCGCGCGCCTTGGCGTATTCGGCGGCGGCCATGCCGGCGCGGCGGCCGAAGACGAGGATGTCGCCGAGCGAGTTGCCGCCCAAGCGGTTGGCGCCGTGCAGCCCGCCCGCGGACTCGCCGGCGGCGTAGAGGCCGGGCACGGTGGTGGCAGCGGTCTCCGGCTCCACGCGCACGCCGCCCATGGTGTAGTGGATGGTCGGGTAGACCTCCATGGGCTCCTTGGTGATGTCGACCGAGGCCAGGGCGTGGAACTGCTCGTACATCGAGGGCAGCTTCTTCTTGATGTAGTCGGCGCCGCGATGCCGGATGTCGAGGTAGGCGCCGCCGTGCACCGACCCGCGTCCCGCCTTGACCTCCTTATAGATGGAGCGCGCCACCACGTCGCGGGACGACAGCTCCTTCTTCTTGGGGTCGTACTCGAGCATGAAGCGGGTGCCCTCGCTGTTGTGCAGCAGCCCGCCCTCGCCGCGCACCGCCTCGGTGACCAGGATGCCGCGCGCGCCGGGCGGCCAGATCATGCCGGTGGGGTGAAACTGCACGAACTCCATGTCGAGCAGCTCGGCGCCGGCGTCGTAGGCCATGGCCGCGCCGTCGCCGGTGCCCTCCCAGGAGTTGGAGGTGGTCTTGTACATGCGGCCCCAGCCGCCGCTGGCCAGGATCACCGCCTTGGCGCGGAACACGACGAACTTCCCGTCGCTGCGCCGGTATCCCACCGCGCCGCTGACCCGGTCGCCGTCCTTGAGCAGGCGCGTCAGCGTGTACTCCATGTGCACGGTGACCCCGGGCGTGTGCACCGCCTTGTCCTGGCAGGTGCGGATCAGCTCCAGGCCGGTGCGGTCGCCGACGTGGCAGAGGCGCCTGTAGGTGTGCGCCCCGAAGGCGCGCTGCATGATGCGGCCGTCGGAGGTGCGGTCG
>Ga0207700_10000531_pt1 | contig 22375 bp, 20 predicted proteins | sample LARL82metaG_FD_184348 | JGI IMG/M metagenome (GOLD analysis project Ga0207700, IMG submission 184348) | Corn, switchgrass and miscanthus rhizosphere microbial communities from Kellogg Biological Station, Michigan, USA - LAR L8-2 metaG... | ecosystem: Host-associated > Plants > Roots >...
GTCGGTGTCGCGGATCTGGCGGGCCTTCGGGCTGAAGCCTCACCTCGTGGAGACGTGGAAGCTGTCTGCGGACCCGGAGTTCATCGCCAAGGTCCGCGATGTCGTCGGCCTGTACATGAGCCCGCCCGAGCATGCCTGGTCCTGGCCGTGGACGAGAAGTCGCAGATCCAGGCCCTGGACCGCACCGCCCCGTGCCTGCCCATCCTCCCGACGACGCCGGCCCGGATGACCCACGATTACGTCCGGCACGGCACGACCAGCCTGTTCGCCGCCTACGACATCGGCTCCGGGTCAGTCATCGCCCAGTCCTACCGCCGGCACCGTCACCAGGAGTTCCTGCGGTTCCTGAAGGTGATCGACACTGCCGTCCCGAAGGACCTTGACCTGCACCTGGTCCTGGACAACTACGCCACGCACAAGACCCCGGCCATCCACCAGTGGCTGGTCAGGCACCCCCGGTTCCACCTGCACTTCACGCCCACCAGCTCAAGCTGGCTCAACCTCGTCGAACGATGGTCCGCCGAGCTCACCACCCGCAAGCTCCGAAGGTCAGCTCACCGCAGCGTCACCGAACTCGAAGACGACATCCGCAAGTGGATCAACGAATGGAACAAGAACCCCAAGCCGTTCGTCTGGACGAAAACCGCTGATGACATCCTCGAGACACTCGCCGCCTACTGCCAGCAAATAGTCGACTCAGGACACTAGGGACCGGGTCGGTCTCACTGTTCGCGGTGATCATGGAGGCCTATCTGCACGGCACGGGCACTCGCAAGGTCGGTGACCTGGTCAAGGCCCTCGGAGCCGACTCCGGTATCACGAAGCCTGAGGTCAGCCGATCAGCGAGCGAACCTTGACCGATCGGTTCGTCCGGCAGACACTTCTGGTGTATCATTGATAGTATTAGCGACGCCGCGTATCCATCCAAACGTGGCGCCGTACCCATCGCCCAATCCGACGACCCAGGGGGCCCTTACCAATGACGGGTGTCGACCCGTGGGTGTTCCGGCGCCATGACTATTCGCTCGACGGTGATCAGCAAGACGTCCGCGATGCGTTTAGCGAGTTCTTCCTCAAAGAGTCCTCGAGCTCGGTAGTTCGGGCCGCTGAACCGCTGGGTTACGACGCTCGGCTCTGGGCAGCGCTCGTCGATATGGGCGTCACCACGATGAGCCTGCCCGCCGCCATGGGTGGTGACGACGCGACACTGGTCGAGCTGGTGCTCATCGCCGAGGAAGTCGGGCGCACCGCCGCGCCCGTCCCCTACGTCTCCCACGTCGTCAGCACTCGGCTACTTGCCGCTGTCGCGGCCGCCGATGAGATTATCGAAGCCGCGAAGGTGGGCCGGCCGGTGGCGCTCGCCCTTGCTCCGCTGCGCGGCATCGGCGCCGTCGTTGTTCCCGACGCCGCCATCGCCAGAGACATCATCGCCCTCCATGGCGACGACTTGGTGCTCTTCCACTCAAGCGAACCGGCACCGCACGTCACCAACCACGGCAGCACCCCACTTGGCCGGTGGTCGCCCGCTGGCGCCGAGCGAGTGGTATTGGCGAGTGGCGCCGCGGCGCATGAGCACCACAACCGGGCGGTGGCCGAATGGAAGCTGCTCATGGGCGCTGCCCTGATCGGGTTGACCCAGGCTGGGCTCGATATCTCCGTCGAGTTCGCCAAGACCCGCGAGACGATGGGCGTGCCGATCGGTTCGCTGCAAGGCGTCGCCTTCCCGCTCGCTGACGTGGCGATCGGGATCTCCGGCGGGCGCAACCTGATCTGGCGAGCTGCCTGGATGGCCCAGCACGAGCCCGGCGTGCGCCCTGATCTGGTCCCGATCGCGTTCGCCATCGCCGCGCAAGTCGCGTCACGTGGCACTCAGATCTCCGCGCACATGCAGGGCGGTCTCGGCTTCATGATCGAAGCCGACGCCAGCCTCTTCTTCCTTCGGTCGAAGGGGTGGAGCGTCCTCGCAGGCGATCCGACCCTTGACCTCATCAGCGTTGGCGCCGCCGCTATCGCCGCCGCCAGCTAACGCAGAACCGCTCTTCAGCGAAAGGCCCCGTCATGGACTTCTCTCTAGTTGAGGTGACCGCCGAGCAGCAGCAGTTTGCGAAGCAGGTCCGCGCGTTCCTCGACGAGATCATGACGCAGGACGTGTACGACCGCGAGCTCGAACACGGTGAAGGGTTCGACGAGAAGGTCCACATGGCCCTCGGCGAAAAGGGCTGGCTGATGCCGTCCTGGCCGGTCGAGCACGGCGGCGCCGGTCTTGACCCGATCTCGGCCCGCATCCTCGAGCTCGAGATGTCGCGCAAGCAGGTGCCGGGCCTCACCACTACCATGTCCACGACCAACCTGGTCTGGGCGGCCGTTGAGCACTACCTCGACCCGGTGCTGATGGAGCCGATGCGGTTGGACGTCGCGCGTGGTCGGGTACGGTTCTGCCTCGGCTACACCGAGCCCGACGGCGGTTCCGACATCGCGGCGGCCAAGGTTCGCGCGGTTCAAGACGGCGAAGAATGGGTGATCAACGGTTCGAAGATCTTCACCACCTGCGCACAGAACTGCCAATATGTTTTCCTGATCACCCGCACCGATCCGACCTTGCCCAAACACAAGGGTTTGACGATGTTCTTGGTGCCGCTGAACTCGCCTGGTGTCGAGATCCAGGGCATCCGAGCGTTCAGTGGCGAGCGTACCAACATCGTCTACTACAGCGATGTCCGGGTCTCTGACCAGTACCGGTTGGGTCCGGTCAACGCTGGCTGGTCGGTGCTGCACGGCCCCCTGGACGCTGAGCACGGTCTCGGTCGCGACACCGGACTTCGGCCGGGCCCTGGTGCCGGGTTCCTTCGCCACCTCGAAGACGCTCTCGAGGCGACGGTTCATTGGGCTCAGACCGCTGTGCGTGCCGACGGGAGCCGGGTCGCCGATGACCGCGTCGCCCAGTTGCGGATCGGGCGGGCGATCGCAGAATTCGAGGCGGGTATCAGCACACCGGGCCCGATGGGTCGAGTCGCCGGAGCTGACGTGATGGTTCGCGGGGCGGCCGATCTGATCGACCTCGTGGGGATCGACGCACTCGAATCGATGACCAGCCTCAACGAGCCGGGCCTGGCCGCCGTCGAGTACGCTCAGCGCTTCGCCCAAGGCACCCCAACCTACGGCGGCACCGTCGAGGTGTTCCGCAACATGATCGCCCAGCACAACCTCGGCCTACCGACGCTGGCCCTGCCCGGACGTAGGGTCTTCCTGCCCGCCGGGCACCAATCCTCGACTCGCTCCGCATCGGCTCACCCGACCGGCCCGTCCAGCTAGGACGGGCCGGCGCTACGCATCAGTTGTGATCGGTCAGTCGGCTCTGTTGCGTTGGCGATATCGGCACCGCGGTAGCGAACGCTGGCAACGCGCCCGTTCTCGATTATGAGCGAATGTACCTGACTCTGCGGCCGGAATTCGACGCCCTTACCGCCGCAGTACTCATCAATGCATCGAGAAGATCATGCCCAGAGCGCGTACCTTGGCTACCATTCGGTGGCCCTGGCGGCCGGTTGGGCCTTAAGCTTGATCGGTGGCCGTATGGCCGATGGTCGGTTGGGGAGGGTTAGCCCATCTGCCCGGTGTGCCAACGCTCCCATTCTTTGAGCCAATCGGCGCGCGCGCCGCGTTCGTCGATAGCTTTGCGCCATAGTAGCTGCGCGGGTCGGCTCGCCACCTCGCTGTCGAAGACCGTGTATCGAATGCTTTCGGCGATCGCGGCCGCTCCGGCGTCGCCCCACCACTGAACCGACATCGATAGTTCGCGCATCTGGCTTACGAGCATCGTGATCGACCAATTGGCCTCGGCCAGCGATTGGTTCCCGTAGTGCATCTGAGTCTGCAGTGCGACCTCCCATTCGCGGCGCAGGTCGCGGAGTGACCGACGCTGAGCGGGCGGGCGCTCTCGACTCGGGCCGACCGGACGGCCGAGCACGGCGGAGCCGATCAATTCTTCGAGCCCCCTCAAGTCTTTGGTTGCCGGCAATGGCTCGGGTTCCGCGTCGTTGGCCGACCGCTGGATCTTAAGACGAAGCCACGTGTCGCGGGCGTCCCAGAAGGGCTGCAGATCCTCCTCGAGCCGCAGCGCCAATGCCCGGACTGGAACACCGCGTGACACGACGATCGCGAATGCGCGGTCGCGAGGCCGGGTGCCGGCCGGCCGATCTTCGATGGGCAGCCCCACCTCGGCAGACCACAGAGATCCCTCGTAGCGAATTCGGGCCGTAAGACCGATATCCTGGAACGGCACGCGTAGATTCTCGGTGTGCGCGGCGGGTGGTTCCGGTTCGTCGATGCCGGTCTGATGAAATAGACGATCCCGCTCGCCAGCGAGCGCTTTCTGAGTTGGCGTCGCGACGTAGGTCAACGGCATTCGGGCCCAGACATGTGTTGTCACGGTGACGAACGGACCGTCCTGCACCGTCTCATCGCCGTATGCGAGAGAAACCGAGTGACTCTGCGGGTCCGACCCTGCCGAGAGGAGCCGGCCTTGACCAAGGTCGGGCTTTGCTAGAGCCACCACTGGGACCCGCGATAGGGTGGCCCAGCGCACCTGCTCGAGCGAGGGCTGGGCGAATGCCGGGAACGGCGATTGTCCGACAGCGCCCCAGTCGGAGTCCATCATTCGATGATGTCATGTGAGGATTGACCCTCGCTACCACTGACTGGTCGCGCCACGGCCGACGGGAGATACTCGTGCAGACACAGCCGTAGTCCTTCCTTCACTGAGTTGGTAGCCCTTGAAGGAACCCACGTCCGTCGTCATTTACACCAGGGTTGGGACGCGACCCCTGCTATCACATACTCATCAATCGTGGCGGTCGATATCGTCCTGATCCATTGCCCGTCCGGCCTGGGCTGTGGACGCCGCGATCACCTTCGCCCACCTGTCCGTCGCCGCTCCTGCGGACAGTTCCGGGACCGTGGCGGTTCGCGGCGATCTTGGAGGTCGCGATGCCCTAGCTATTCGAAGTCTTGGCGTATCTCCCCGTTGAACACCTTTTGCTCAACGACGACGTCGCCTGTGATGCGCAGTTGGCACGCAAGGCGTAGCCCCGCTTCCTCCCCTTGGTACATACGTCGCGCTAGCCGACGAATCGCCGAAGCCTCCTGCTGCTCGACCACTGGCTTGACGTTGGCGATACCTTCTTTGACGATCACGTGACAGGCCGTACAGAGCATCTGGCCGATACAAACAGTGGGCCAGTCATACCCCTCCCGCCACGCCGCGTCGAACAGTGTCTCGCTGTCGAGCACTTCGATGTCGACGTCGGCGGGTACTACGTGCGCGACGGGGGACGAAGCCGTTGTGCGCGCACCTGTCATGGGCTCCCTACCTACAGTGCAATCCGCCTTACAGGCGGACCGGCCTCTGGTGGCCTCGGACGGCCACATGACAGGGCCTACTTAAAGTGCATGATAGCATGATACCGGGTACGGTTCCGGACATCTACAGACCGGACTTCTGCAGTTCGCGGGCAGGTTCGGGCTTGGAAGGCCCGTGTTGCTGGGGTCGCCGAGTCGGGAGCCGTACCGAAGCGGACATCCTTGGTTTGGGGCTCGTAACGGCTCACTTTTACGGGAGTTACGTGTACCGGAGTGAAAGGCGGGCTCGGATGACGCAGGCTCCGACGAAGGCAGGACGGGGCGGTCCAGCCGCTGCCGAAGCCGCGGTGCCAGGCGGCGCGGTGTCAGCTGGGATGCCGCCTCTATTCGAGTCTGCCGCCGAGGTTGAGCAATCTCTGCGCGGCGTGGCCTATCTGCCGGACAAGAAGATCGCCAGCGTCGTGCACCTGGCCGACCGCCTGCACAAGCCGGTGTTGATCGAAGGCCCAGCGGGCACCGGCAAGACGGAACTTGCGAAGAGTGTGGCCCTCATGACGGGCGCGCCGTTGATCCGGCTGCAGTGCTACGAGGGGCTGGATGAAGCAAAGGCACTCTACGAATGGGACTATCGCAAGCAACTGCTGCATATCCAGATGCGCGAGGGCGAACTCGACGAGAACGCCAGTCGTGATCTGGAGGGCGAGCTGTTCGGCGAACGGTTCCTGCTGACCCGACCGCTGCTCGCCGCGATCCGGGCCACCGAGCCGGTCGTCCTCCTCATCGACGAGGTCGACCGCCTCGACATCGAGACCGAAGCGCTCTTGCTGGAAGTCTTGTCCGATTTCCAGGTGTCAATTCCGGAGCTCGGAACGATCACGGCACGCACCCAGCCGTTGGTCTTCCTGACGTCGAACACCAGCCGTGAACTGTCCGAGGCGCTCAAGCGCCGTTGCCTCTACCTGCACATCGACTACCCGAGCGTCGCGCGCGAACGAGAGATTGTGCTCGCGAGGGTCCCCGGCATCGCAGAGGATCTGGCGAACCAGCTGACCCAACTCATGCGGTCTCTGCGCTCCTTGGACCTGAAGAAGAAGCCGTCTATATCCGAGACACTCGACTGGGCCCGCACCCTGGTGGTACTGGGGACGGCGCATATCGACGCCGAGACGCTCGCCAGCACGTTTCCGGTGCTGCTTAAGAATCAGAGCGATATAGAACTTGCCATCAAAGAGCTGGGCGATCATACGATGGCGCGGCCGTAACCGATGATCACGGCGGTCGAGGGCCTGATCTCGGAATTGCGTAAGATCGGGTTTCCCATCTCGGTGTCGGAAAATATCGATGCCGTCGAAGCACTGCGGTTCGTGGATCTCGGCGATCGTGAAGCGGTCAAGACTGTCCTCGGGTCCGTGCTGGTCAAGGACTACGAGCACCAGTCGGCGTATGAGGCCGTATTCGAGATCTTCTTCGGGCTGCGGCGGCTCCAGGGTGTCGAGGCGCCCACCGGTCAGGGAGCGGACGGCGAGCAGCGAGACGGTGACGGCGCCAGCGTCTTCGGCGCGGGTGGAGCCGGGGGCGGTGTCGTCGACGAGGTGGACGACGCAGGTATCCGCGAGCTGCTGATCCAGGCGCTGCGCCGCGACGAGCGGCTGCTGTTGCAGACGTTGGCGCGGGTGTACGTCACCCGTCACGCCGGAATCCAGCCCGGTCGCGCGGTCGCTGGAACGTACTACCTGTCCCGCACGATGCGGGCGGTCGGCCCGGAGCGGGTGCTCACACGTCTGGTCGAGGATGCGACAGACGAGATGGGCGCCATGTCTGTCCTGGACCACCGCCTGCTGGTGGAGGACTACGACTGGCGGATTAAGGGCTTCCGCCAAGAGGTCGAGGCCGAGATCCGCAGACGGCTGGTCGCGGACCGTGGCGCCGACGCAGTCGCGAAAACGCTCCGCCGCCCGCTGCCCGAGGACGTCGACTTCATCACCGCATCCGCCGAACAGGTCACCGCGCTACGCGAGATCGTCGCGCCGATGGCGCGGAAACTCGCCGCGAAGCTGGCACACAAACGTCGGCACAAGAGCCGGGGCGCGCTGGACTTCCGCCGCACCGTCCGAAAGTCGATGTCGAGCGGCGGTGTACCGATCGACATGGTGTTCCGGCGCCCAAGGCCATCGAAGCCCGAGCTCATGATTCTTGCCGACATCTCCGGCTCCGTTTCCGCGTTCGCGGCGTTCACCCTGCAACTGGCCTACGCGCTGCGCTCAGAGTTCAGCCGAGTCCGCAGCTTCGTATTCGTCGACGGTATCGACGAGGTCACCGACATCCTGCAGAGCGCGGACAACATCGTGGACGTGACCAGGCAGATCAACGCTGAGGCGCTCGGCGTCTGGTTGGACGGCCGGTCGGACTACGGCCACGCGCTGGACACATTCTGGGAGCAGCATGGACTGGAGCTCAAGAGCCGTACCACAGTGCTCGTACTCGGCGACGCCCGGACGAACTACCGCTCGCCCCGAGCAGCCGTGATCAAGCAGATGTCGCATCGCGCAGGGCACGTCTTCTGGCTCAATCCGGAGCCAGAATCCATCTGGAACAGCGGCGACTCCGTCATCGCCGCTTACGCCAAGTACTGCGACGGCGTGTACGAGTGCCGCAACGTGCGACAGCTCCGCGCGTTCATCGAACGTCTCGGCTGACTCGCGATGCCAGTGACGAGGACCAGGCGCACCCCATCGTCGTCGCGAACTGCGGAGTCTGGACACATTTGTCATACGATTCGGTCCGGCCTGCCGGTTCACTGTCGAGGGAGTTCCTGTGTCTGGCATCTCTTACCCGCTCGTTGAGTTCCAGCAGGTCACCGTTGCGGTGGCCGACGTGGCCAGCGCCGGGAAGGACTGGATCGAGAAGCTGGGATGGGCGCCGTACCACACCCGCGAGGACCACATCGTGTTCCATCTCGACGGGGCCGTCATCAAGCTTCGGGCCGCCGAAGAAGGTGAGCCGTCCGGTGTCTGCCGGGTCGATGTCGGTGCCGCCGACTTCGAGCTGGTTCGCAAGCATCTCTCGCGCACCGGGACAGCGATCGAGGTCACCCATGATGGCGTGGTCGTTGATCCGGCGGCGGCCAACGGTGTGCAACTGATGTTGCATCCGGCCCGGCCAGATGGTCAGCCGACTGCCTCGAGTCAATGGCGGCGAATCAACCATCTCGTGGTCGCCGTGCGAGATGACGAACAGGCGAAGCACGGGTGGGCCGAGTTGTTCGGCGCGTGGCCGGTTGAGGAGACCAGCACCGGCGAGATTGCACATCATGTGCCGGTCGGGCGATCGTGGTTCGGGCTCACCGCCGGTGGCAGCGACACCGACGCACTGACGAAGTTCGTCGAGCGCCGCGGCGAAGGTGTGTACGCGATAGGGCTCATCGTCAACGATCGGCTCGAGACGATTACCGATCTGACCAATCGGGGCGCCGCCCTCATTGCAACCGGAGTTCAGGCCTTCGTGCACCCCCGCACGACTCATGGCGTGTTGCTCGACATCGTCGCCGGCTGATCTGAAGGGCGATCCCGTCACCCACACCATCCAGGCCCGAACAGTTACACCACGGGCAGCGACGTCACTCGGCTGATGTCTTCCACGTGGTAAGTTGGGCGCATCGGCCGTTTGACCAGTGTGTCTGCGGATCCGACCGTAAGGATCCGCCTAGGCTAGGGACGAGCCGGATGACGAAAACGCGTAAAATCCGGATCGGCGCTGCCTTCCCGACGACCGAGATCCCGTCGGACAGAGGGCAGGTTCGTGCGTTCGTCGAGGCTGTGGGCGACCTCGGCTTCGACCACATCTTGGCGTTGGATCACGTCCTGGGCGCCTATCCCCCTGCGTATCCCGAGGGCCCGGCATTGCAGCCGCTTCCGGGCACCTCGGGCTGGGAGAACATCTACGACTACCGGACCACCTTCCACGAGCCGCTTGTCCTGTTCGGATTCGTCGCGGCGCTCACCGAGCTCGAGATGTTCACCGGCGTGCTGATCCTCCCGCAGCGCCAGACCGCATTGGTCGCCAAGCAGGCGGCGCAGGTCGACATCCTCAGCGGCGGAAAGCTGCGTCTCGGTGTCGGCATCGGCTGGAACAAGGTGGAATACGACAGTCTCGGCCAGTCCTTCACCAACCGCGGCCGCCGCATCGAGGAGCAGGTACGTCTGCTGCGAGAGCTCTGGACCCACGAAGTCGTAAACTTCGAGGGCGACTACGAATCGGTCGTCGGCGCCGCTATTGCGCCGCTGCCGGTACAACGCCCGATCCCAGTGTGGATGGGCAGCGGGTACAGCGGCCCAGCACTCAAGCGGGCCGGTCGAATCGCCGACGGGTGGATGGTCCAAACGCGCCCGGGCCCCGAACTCGAGCAAGCCCTCGAGACGCTGTTCGACGCGGCGACGAAGGCCGGCCGCGACCCGGCTGACCTGGGGATTCACGGCGGTCTCAGCGCGGGACGACCCGACCAAGAACGAATCGCAAAGCGCGCGGCAGAGTGGAAAGCAAGCGGCGCCACTCACATCTCACTCGGCACATCCAACGCCGGATTGCCGGATGTCGACGCACACATCGCGGCGCTCGGGCGCGCCATCGAGACCGTCCGCACCGAGCTCGGCTCATCGTAGGACGGTCGCGGCCGCTGCCGTGGCTGACCTGCGCCACTCCGATCGCTGCCATCCCGGCCGCCAACGTCACTGCGGCGAAGCCGCGACCACTTGAGGCTGGCCTCACTGGAAGACGAGGGTGGCGAGGCATCGGAGCGCCACGCCGCCCCGCTTCTTGGTCGCGAACCCTTGACAGTTCGAGTCTATCATAACAATAATTGGCTAGATAGCGGTCGCTCCCTGGCGGATGATTGGCTCTCAAGCCCGTCTACGGGACGTTCGGCGCCGCCGCATAGGAGAATGGGGAAAGCAGATGACGGAACTGCAGGAACGTCCGACTGCGATCACCGGCTACGACACGTCCAACGTCCTATACCGGGTGATGGACCGCTTGCTGCTGCCTTCGGAGCGGTACTACGACCAGGCTTTCTTCGAGGCCGAAAAAGAGGTCTGGATGCATGTGTGGCAGTTCGCTTGCCACGGGACGGAGATCCCGAATCCGGGTGACTTCACCGAGTACAAGATCCTCGACCAGTCCGTGATGCTGGTCCGGCAGACGGACGGGACGGTCAAGGGTTTCCAGAACGCCTGTCGGCACCGTGGCACCGCGCTCGCCTGCGGGACGGGGACGTACCGGAATGGGCAGGTGGTGTGCCCGTTCCACGGCTGGCGCTGGAACCTCGACGGCACGAACTCCTACGTGTACACCAAGAAGGGTTTCCGCCCGGACACGGTCGAGCAGGACGAGGTCGACTTGGCCGAGGTTTCCGTCGGTCTCAAGTGGGGCTTTGTGTGGATCAACTTCGACCCGGACGCGATCCCGTTCGAGGAGAACTGGCACGGCGTTGAAAAGGTCCTTAACCCGCACGGCTTCGAGAAGATGCACGTGAAGTGGTGGCACCAGATCGAGTTCGCGGCGAACTGGAAGATCGCGCAGGAGGCGTTCTTCGAGGCCTACCACGTGATGCAGACCCACCCCGAGCTGGCGCTGTTCCAGCGCGACGACTTCTACCCGCCGCTCGGTAACTACGCCTCGGAGCCTGAACAAGGCCACACCTGGATGGCGGCAGCAATGGAGACTGCCGATTCGCAGGAGTGGATCACGTCCTCAGAGGTGGCACCTTCCGGCCCGGATCAGGACGGCCCCATCACCCAGTCCGACCCAGTCGGTTTCGTCGCCACCCTAAAAACGATGTGGCAGGGCTCCCAGTCACTGACGAACGAGCGGCAAGTCGAGATCGCGGAAGAGGTGATCAAGGCCGTTCCGAATGACCAGTTCTACGAGGAGTTCTTCCGGCGGGTGTATGACGACGCGGCTGCGCGCAACGTGCACATCCCGCCACCAGACCCGGAGATGAGCGGTCACTGGACGGCGTTCCCGAACTACACCGGGATCGCCTCGTTGGGCTGCTCGATGACCTACCGGTCGCGCCCGCACCCGACGGATCCGAACAAGTGCATCTTCGACTTCTGGGCCTTGGAGATTCCGCCGGAGGGCACGCCGGTGACTCGGCCGCAGATCGCGGCCGACGATGCGCCGCTGTGGGATGACCTTTGGTTCCTGCAGCAGGACAACTCCAACATCGAGCGGATGCAGACCGGGATCCGGAGCAGGGCGCACAAGTACCAGCGAATCGCCCCGGACCTGGAGAAGATGATTGTGAATTGGCACCAGGTGCTCGACCAGCACCTCGCCAAGTACGCGAAGTAGCGTTCACGTCATGGCCGGGCACCTCGATGTGCCCGGCCATGATGTTTCCCGCGACCCGGTCGAATCCGGTCGACCGGGTCGCATTCAACGGCCCTGAACGACCACGAGATCGCGCTGACAGCCGTGGTCGACAGCGCGCAATCGAGCGTGCTGCTGCGCAGCTACTCGGTCCAGGACAATTCCTGGCCCACCTGCGCGCCTGGACCAGCCCGGCACCTGCCGGATGCCCCGGTGCGAAACGGTCGTTGACGAATCGCAGCGGCCGGTACATGTCTCACACCATGGCGATGACCCAGGCCCGCTGCCACCTGCCGGCCCAGACGCTGATGGCGTGACGCAAGGAGGTGGCGGCATGGCCGCGAGGCGATGCGGTACTCGAACGACGCATCTCCGACGTGGTCTACGCAGCGTTACGAGCCGACACGACCACCCGCCCAACGTGCTGCCGCTTGACAGAACAGCTAGCGACAGAGCGCAGCCCCACCGCGCCTGGGCGCGACCCGGTCGTCACGAGGACTCTGCAACTGAATCGTGACACGGCTGGCGCTCGCTTGGCCCTTGACCCCTCACGATCACCTGATCTACGATTCATTGAATCAATGACATGATTCCCTAATAGCGACGGCTCCTTCCTAACCGTGGTGATTGGATCGAGGCTGCTCACCGTCCTGAAAGCGATCTCGGAAACACACACTCCCTCTATCGAAAGGGGACAGCGGATGAGAAGAGCTAAGCTGAAGGCAAGCGCTACAGTCCTGGCTCTCGCGTCAGTCCTAGTCTTGGCGGCGTGTAGTAGTAGTTCGTCGAGTGGAACGAGCGCCACCGGCGCGGCGAGCGCTAGCAAGTTCCCGAACGGAACTCTGACCGTTGGTTTGATGACCCCACTCACAGGGGTTTCCGCGCCGACCTACTCGGATGCGGAGGCGGGCGTACAGATGGCCTTCAACACCATCAACGCCGCCGGCGGGGTGAACGGTCAGCAGTTGAAGTTCGTCGCCGCCGATGATCAGTCGACGCCCGCTGGCGCGTTGGCGGCGGCACAGAAGCTTGTCCTGCAGGACCACGTGCCGATCCTCCTTGCCATCACCAATGTGTCGGTCGGGGCAGTGGGATTCATCGAGCAGAAGAACATTCCGACGCTCGGCCCGGCCAACGGCAACACAGACTGGCTAGACGGGCAGCACCCCCAGTTCTTCGACGTGCAGGGAAGCATGGATCCGAATGCTGTCGCACCTGGCTTCGGCCTGTTCGCCAAGAGCCAAGGTGCTACGAACTGCGGTGCACTCGGGGCCAGCGACCTCGGCACTCCGATCCTTAATATCAGTAAGGCGAACGTGCAGTCCTGTGTGCAGGCTGGCCTGAAGGGTGGCCCGGTCATCGGCGACGTTCCCTACGGCAGCCCCGACATCGGGCCGGCGGCTTTGCAGATCCAGAGCGCCGGGGTCGACGCGGTGTACATGACTCAGCAGGACACCACCGCAACTGCGTTCATCCAGAAGCTCACCCAACTGGGCGTGAAGCTCAAGGCGTCCCTGGACCCGACCGGCTACAGCGAGACCACGCTGACCAATAAGGCGACCAATGCCGCGTTGCAGGGCCAGGGCTTTTCGGTCCAGATGGCCCCGGTCGAGGCCAACACACCCGGTGCCAAGTCGTTCAAGGCGGCGCTCGACGCCTACGGGATGCATGGCCCGCCCACGTACTCCGCACAGATCGGCTGGATGACAGGCTGGGAGTTGCAGGCCGGTCTGGAGAAGTTTGGTAAGCCGAACCCGACGTCGCAGGAGTACATCACGGCGTTGCGCAGCGTTACTGACTTCGACGCCCACGGCGCCCTCGCCCCGGAAAAGATCAACTTCTCGCACTACAACAACAAGTACAGCTGCCTGTGGATGGTCAAGCTGGAGGGTGACGCCTTCGTGCCCGTCAGCGGCAGCCCGTTCTGCGGCACGGCAACAAGCGACGTGGGGTAAACGCGTCATCACACACGGGCTGTGGGCAGAACCGGTAACCGGTTCTGCCCACAGCCACACCGAGTCGGCGCCGTCTCCTAGTCTAAGTAGCGGATCGTAGTTGTGACGCCCACGGGAAATGGAGAAGCCACGTGAGCGAATATGAGGACAAAGCGGAGATCATTGAGCTTGTTAATCTCTACGCCTTCGCGCTTGACTCCCACCGCTGGGACTTGTTCGACCGAATCTTCACCGACGACGTAAGGGCAGACTACGGAGCCGGCGCTGAATGGCCCACCCGCGCTGACTTTGTCAGCGCGTTCGTGGACATCCACAAGCAGCACGATTGTCATCAGCACACGATGATGGGTCACCTAGTGCATGTCGACGGAGACAAGGCTTACGCATTCACCTACGGCAACTGGCTTCTCATCAGGCACGCTGCCGAAGGCGACCCCACCTGGCTCGGCACTGGCTGGTACGACGACGAACTGGTCCGGACCGATCGTGGCTGGCGCATCAAGCACCGGATCTCCCGCCTCATCTCCTACAACGGCAACCCGAATGTTCCTCAGCTTGGCGGCGACCAGACTTCTGGCTACATCGGTAACGTGCTATTCCATGAGGTCGGCGAGATCAGATACTTCAACGCGATCAACGCAAAGTAACTCAGCCAGATGTCGTTGGAGCTGGACTAGGCAGTTCTGCTGCGGCGCGTCAGCACAAAGCCGTCGTAGCCGCGTTCCGCGACCGCTTCGCAGGTCTGTGTGTACGTGGCGAATCCGCCCGCGTAGGGCAGAAAAGCTCGCGGTTTGCCTTCGATATTGGCGCCTACGTACCACGAGTTGATTTGCGCCATAAAGGTCTTTCCGCCGACCAAGGCGACGTGGTCGGTCCATTTTCGCGCAGCGTCGGCCCGGGGCTCGACCTCGTCAATGCCGTGCGTGACGCAATAGGCGATAAGGTCAATCGTCCAGTTGACCTGCTGCTCTGCGGTCAGAGCCATGTTGGCGAGGACCGAGGGCGTACCGGCACCGTTGAGGACAAACAGATTCGGCATACCAGGTACGGCAACCCCCAGGTAGGTAAACGGGCCGTGCCGCCAGAGGTTGGTGATTGTGTCGCCACGGGGGCCAGTCAGTTCGATGCGGGTCAACGCGCCCGTCATCGCATCAAAGCCGGTCGCGAAGATCAGCAGGTCGAGCTCGATCTCCCGGTCCGCGGTGACGATGGCGCGCGCGTTGACTTCCTTGATCGGCTCTCGGCGCAGGTTGACCAGCCGCACGTGGTCGTTGTTGAACACTTCGTAGTAGCCGAGGTCGCTGCATATCCGCTTGGCCCCGATTGGGTGGTCGACCGGTACGAGATCGGCGGCAATGCTGGGGTCCTTGACTATTGAGCGGATCTTCTCCTCTACATATGCCCGGGCGAGGTCGTTGACCCTGATGTCCGTGTTTTGGTCCGGGAACGTCTTAGCGAACAACACGCCGCCCTTCTGCCAGCTGGCGTCCAGCACCTCGCGCTGCTCCTCAGGCGAGAGGCAGTGGGCACTGACCGGATAGCTGTCGTGCGGAGTACCGGCTGCGGCCCGCCACGACTTCGCCCGTCGCTCAGAGTAGTTGTATTGAATCTGCTGCTGGTCCTGCTCGCTGTACGGCATGACCCGCACGGGGATGCTGTAGTTCGCGGTCCGCTGGAACACTGTGAGCTCGGTGGCATCACAGGCAACGATCGGTACCAACTGCAGGGCCGAGGATCCCGTTCCGATGACGCCTACCCTGCGTCCTGCAAACGAGACCTGCCGCTCGGGCCACACCGCTGTCAGCACCACTTCTCCAGCGAAGTCCGCCAACCCAGGCAGGTCTGGAACCTGAGGCGCCGACAGGCTGCCTGTCGCCATGATGACGAACCGTGCGCGGACCCTACGTCCGGCGTCAGTCGTGAGCACCCACCGATCGTCGTAATGTGCAGCGACAACCCTCTCGCCGAATACGATTAGGTCGCGCAGGCCGAACCGGTCTGTAACATGCTCAAGATAGGAACGAATCTCGGGCTGAGTCGCGTAATTCTCGCTCCAGCGCCAACTTGCCTGCAAGGCGCCGTCGAAGGAGTAGGAGTAGTCAACGCTTTCGACGTCACACCGAGCTCCGGGATACCTGTTCCAGTACCACGTGCCGCCGACGCCGTCGCCGGCTTCGATGCCTAGCACGCTCCACCCGGCTCGTTGGCAACGGTGCAGCGCACAGATGCCGGTGAAGCCGGTACCTACGACGACTACATCGAACGAATCCGGATCAGACATGCTGACTCCCTGCTTGCAGCCGGATGGATAGGTCTGACCACAGCAGCTCGCGCGCTGAGGCGCCGGGGGCAAAGGCCATCATCGTGACGAATCCGTGGAAGAGATCGGGATAGTCACGGCGTATCACCGACACCCCCTGGTCGGCCAGACGTTGCGCGTAGCGCGCGCCGTCGTCGCGCAGTGGGTCCCGACCAGCGAGCACGAGCACAGCCGGAGCGAGGCCAGTCAGATCATCGGCGCACGACGGCGCTGCGTACTCGGCAGGGAAACTGCCTCGGTCCGGGTCGCGGCCTGACCCAAGGTAGTTCTGCCAGTACCAGTGCATGGCCGCCGCGGTGTTGAAGTGCTCTTCGGCGAACTCGTTATAGCTGGGCGAGTCGCACTTCGGGTCGAGCACGGGGTACAGCAGGACCTGTGCGGCCAAGGCCGGTGCGCCTCGGTCACGGGCGAGCAGCGCTGTGGCAGCAGCCAGGTTGCCACCTGCACTGTCTCCCGCGACCGCGATACGAGATGGGTCGATCGTAAGCGGGTTGCCGGCCGCTACTGTCCACAAAAGCACGTCATAGACATCTTCGGCGGCCTGTGGCGCCGGCGCTTCTGGCGCAAGCCGGTAGTCGACGCTAATCACGACTGCGCCGCAGCCGCGGGCCATGGCCCGGCAGAACGAATCGTGGCTCTCGATGCTGCAGAGCACAAAGCCGCCGCCGTGAGCGAAAACAATAGCCGCCGACGAACCAGTGCTGACTACATCCGACGGATGCGGGTGATACACGCGGATGGGAATCGCATGGCCATCGGCTGTCGGCACAGTAAGGTCATCTGCACGAGCGACGTCGTTGATGTTTCCGACTGGCTGGCGGCGAGCGGCGACGGCCGCTCGCGCTTGCTCGGGAGACATGGTTTCGACCGCCGGGTAACCACGATCGAGCACCTCGAGCATGTCGTTGACCTCGTCGTCGAGAACCGCATAGCGCTGCAGCCCTATCACCTCGCCGCGCAGGAGAAGTTGTATTGCTGCTATTATAGCTATCATTATGTCTATAAGACAAGCTCTGGTGGCGTACCGATCCGGTAGTCCGCGAGTCGATTGATCCGTCGGCCTTTCGTTGCAGCGACGTGCGCAGCTATCCACATTGAGCTGCACGTATCGAAACCAGCGTCGCAGAGAAGGACGAGTCCCAGTTGCGAGTCCGACGTGCTCGCCGGTTGGCCGCGGGGCGCACGGCTTGATCAGTTCGGTCTTAAACCGGCAAGCCTAACCTCGAATGACGCCATTTTCGAAGCGGCAGAAGCACTGGCAAAGATACGTATCCACTATCTGATCTGGGCTTTCAGGATGAAACCATCGATCTATATAACCCCAGTGGTACAGATGCCGCATGTACGGCCCGTGCAGGCCGGAGACATCCTCATACTCCTGCTCCCAGACGTGCGCCCATGGCCGCGCGCCCGACGAGTCGGCGACGCGGCTAAGCTGCCAGTTGCGGATCGAAGAAATGTAGCGCGGCATCGCCTGCAACTCAGCCTCGAACCGCTCCACGATGGCCTGCGGCGTCCCGTCGAGTACCTTCAGGAGAAGGACGCGAAAGATACCGGCCGACAAGTCCGGCTGCCGCACCCCGATCGGGCCCGCTTCATAACCCACACTCTCCTCGCCGGCCACAGACGCGTCGGCGAGCAACCCCTCGACATCGCGCCAGGCAGAGCTGGTCAGGCTCCGGTCGTAGGCCGCGCGATCCGGGTACTGCACGTGCCGTATAAGGTCCCCGCCGTTCTGGTTGCCTGGCAGCGAGCAGTTCACCACGCTCCGGACGACCTCCGGCGCCCGCGCGGCCTCGGCTAGGCGAGCCAAGAGTCTGGCGCGCCGACTATCGTTGGTGCCCGGCGCGAACTCGATGAGCTTGGTGACCTTATACGTCGGAGAGGACCGCCAGATCTGCGATATCGCTCGCATAATGCCGGTCGCGGGAGTCGATCATCGATTCCGCTTCGGCCCACCACTCGGTCACAGCGTCGTCATGCCGTGACCGCCGGGCCATCTCCCACCAGGGCGCCACGCCGACGACCGACCAGATGATATAGAGGGTGTTGGGCCGATCTGTCATCCAGAGCGGCGGCGCCACCAAAGTGAACTCATGGGTCATGCCCCGTTTCCGGGCGCCCGGTGCATATCGCTCCATATACAGTTCCAGAAATGTCCTGCCGCGCCCAGGCTTAGACGTAATCCGATCAACGATATAGATTTTCTCCGAGTCCGCCATTTAAAGATCCGCCTGCCCCGAAGGTAGCGCTTTCTGAGCCGGTCACGGTGCACTCGCTCGCGATGGCAGCGTAGCTATCACGGGACCGGGCGCGACGGTGAGGACGCCCTTCGAGTTCTCCGAGCGCAACTCAAATTCCACGAAGTTCTCGCCCTCCGACTGCCACGTTCGTCTGACGACACCCTTGACCACAACGGTTTCACCGACCACATTGAAGCTCCGCATACGGAACGGCCCGAGCTTCTTGAGCACGCCGGCTAGGCCGATGTACTCGCGAACAGATCGCTCCCACATCCCTTGGAGGAAGATGTTGTTTGCGTACATGTCCGCAGCGCCACTTGCCCTCGCAAACTCGGAACTGTGATGGAGCGGCCAGAAGTCACGATTCGCGGCAGCCTCGATGATGAGCCTGGCGATCGTGATCGGAAACTCCAGCGTCGGCAACTCGTCGCCCTCGTGGACATCTTCCCAGTACCGTTGCACCCAATCTGGCATCGTTACTCAGCCGCCTTCGGGTGACGGTTGTAGCAGTACAGCTGCTGGCGCATCCTGGCCACGAGCTCGGCACGCTGGTTTTGGATCTTAACCTCGGTCGTGAAGAACGCGCCGCGTCCCACCCTCGTTTCCTTGGGAATGCACGAGAGCAGCTTGCAGCCTGTCTGACTCAGCCGGTCGCCCACGATGACCGCTCGGATGTAATCGACCTCCATCTCCGTAACGAACGAGTACTCGGTCGTCGGGCGCGGAAGGCGCGGCGGTCCCGGGTCGCCGGGCATCGGGTAGCGGCCCAGCCCAGCACTCGGCGGCAGTGCGCCGCGCTCAGCGCTTGTGAAGGCCACGGTGCCTGGCTTCCACTTGGCGTCCACGACCCAGGTCGACATACCCGAGTAGGGAGCGACGATCCCGCGGTAGCCGTATCGTTTGGCGACTTCCTCGTCGTCGTGCAGCGGACAATCGAACTCGAGGGGCTCAAGATAGCGCCGGACGAGCGCCTTCTCCACGTCGTCGGCCGCCATGTACTCGATCCCCCCGCCGAAGTCCTGGCCGACGGCGTCGATCATCGGTTGCCATTCGGCCGGCCATTCGTCGTCTGCCATCAGCGGTCTCCCAACGCCGTGTTACCAGGTGTCGACATAGTGCTTCTTCTGCGTCCGAACGGCCCGCTGGTTGAAGAGCAGGATCGCGATGATCCGATCCCGCGTTTCGGCCGGATCCACGATGTCGTCGACGGAGTTATTCCGGCCGGCGCTCAGTCCTGACTTGCCGCGCCGCACCTCGGCCGCGTACTCCTCCCGAATGGCGCGGATGGCGGCTTCGTCGCCGGCTGCTGCAATCCGATCCCGTTGGGCGAGTGACGCGGCACCTTCGAGACCCATGCCACCCGTCTCGCAGGTCGGCCACGCCAGGCTCAGGTCGCAGCGTCCGTACATCCCACCCATCGCGGCCGGTCCGAGCCCGTAGCCCTTACGTATCTGGACGTAGTACAGCGGCACGGTTCGGTGCACGTGCGCCATGATCGTGCGCGCGTGCCGCCGGGCGATCCCAGCCCGTTCGGCATTGGGCCCGATCATGAAGCCAGGGTTGTCGACCAGCGAGACGAGCGGGAACTCGAAGGCGTCGCACAGCTGGACGAATCGGGTGATCTTGTCGCACGCGTCGGCGTCGATGGCGCCGGCCAGGTTCGACATCGGCTGATTTGCCAGGAGCCCGATGGTCTTGCCGCCCATCCGGGCGAGCGCCGTGATAACCGTCTTCGCCCAATTTGGGCGCAACTCGAAGAGGCTCTCGCTGTCCACGAGGGCGTGTACTACCTTGCGCATGTCGTAGGCGCGGCGACGGTTCTCCGGAACGATCGAGGCGATCGAGTCGGCGGTCGGCGGCGCCTCTACGCTGTTCTCCTCGTGCAGGAAAAAGCGCAGGTACTGCTTGGCCGCGGCGATTGCCGCTGGCTCGTCGGCGACCAGCAGGTCGATGCCGCCGGACTTCTCGTGCATCTCGACCGCGCCCAGTTCCTCGGGCGTCACCTTTATGCCGAGCGCCTGCTCCACGAGCGGTGGACCGCCCATGCCTACGGCGGAGCCGCGAGTCGCGATTATCAGATCCGAGTGACCGGCGATGGTTGCATTGCCGGCAAAGGCCCGCCCGGAAACCACGGCCACGGTCGGTGCCCAGCCGGACATCATCGCCAGACCTTGGATCCAGTGGAACTGACCGCGCTGACCACCCCGGGTCCCGGTACCAGTGAGTGCATGGGTTCGCAGCCCGCCGCCGTCCGAGAAGCACAGAAATGGCAGGCGTTGGTCGTAAGCCACGTTGATGATGCGCTCGAGCTTGTTGTGGTTGACGAACGACTGGGAGCCGCCGAAGACGGAATAGTCGTAGGACGCAATGGCGATCGGCTTGCCGTCCAACTGACCGAACCCGTTCACCAGCCCGTCCGCGGCACCCGCTCCATCCGAATCCGCGAGCACTCCGTACTCTACGAACGAACCGGCGTCGACCACGGCAGCAATTCGTTCGCGGGCGGTCAGGTGGCCGCGAGCGCGTACCTTGGCGACCGCTTCGGGTCGTGCCGTGTCCAGTGTCGCTGCCCGAGCGGACAACACCTCGTCGATGAGCGACTGATCCAAGTCTGGCGCCCTTCCAATCGCGTGTTTACGACGCGCACGTGCGCGCGCGCGTCCCGTATGTCAGGCGGGCTGGAACATCAGCAACGTCGCACCCCCATCGTCCGAATCGACGAAGAATGGCTTGACGCGCATTCCGATCCGTACGGCCGCCGGTTCAACGTTCACCAGCTCCGTGCTGATCCGCGGTCCCTGATCGAACTCCACGACTGCGGGTATGTGCAATACCTTGTCGTCCCACGCGGGCGCTACAGCTCGGCGAGCAAGCGTGAACGTATAAACGGTTCCCTCGCCGGACACCTCGCGCCATTCCAGGTCGTCGGCCAGCGTGCGTGGAGCGAGCACCCGCGGATAGAAGACGTACGCATCCGACGAGGGTGAGTACTGCAATCGGACCTTGTGATTGCGCAGCCCGGCCCAGAACTCCGCCGTCGTCTCGATCGGTTCGGGCATCGGCTTCTGGCCGCTCATCGCGCTCCGCTCCTAGTCGCCCACGAGCACAAGAGCAACCTGCTCGCTCATGATTCCACCGTTGCCAGTCACGTAGGCCCGATTGCAGTCGGCAACCTGCGCACCTTCAGCGCGTCCCATGATCTGGCGGGCGCCGTCGATCACGTGATGCATGCCGCCGGCCGTTCCCGCCTGGCCGAACGACAGTTGGCCGCCTACCGTATTGATCGGGAAGTCGCCGCGATAAGTCAGGTCTCGGGTAGCCACGAAGTCGAGCCCGGCGCCCTTCTCGCAGAAACCCGAGTCCTCGATGCTCATGAGCACCGTGATCGTGTAACAGTCGTAAATCGAAGCCATGTCCATCTCGCTCGGCGTGAGGCCAGCCATCGCGAATGCCTGGGCCGCAGCCTTCGTGATAGGGGATCTGACGAGGTCCTCCGCGTATGTCGGTGTCTTGTAGGCGATGTGCTCGCCGAACCCCTTGAGCCAAACTGGGCGGTGCTTTCCCTTACGGGCCAGATCGGCGTTCACGATCAGCACGCCAGCGCCGCCGTGGCAGGGCATGACGATCTCGAGCTTGTGTATGGGATCGGCGATCATCGGACTGTCCAGGACGTCCTCAATCGTGATCGGGTTGCCGTAGAACACTGCATCCGGGTAGGCGCATGCGTTCGTGCGCTGGTCGACCGCGATCTTCGCGAGTGCGCGGGCGTCCCACCCGAACTCAGCGGCATAGCGCTGTGCGATTTGGGCGTACGGGATGTTCTGGCCCAGGTTTCCGTACGGAATCTCGAACTCGGCCTGCGGCGAGCCGAAGTTGTTGCTCGACGCCCCGAATGGCGCGAACTCGCGAGCCGGCCTGGTGGCTGAGCGCGGGAGGTTCCGGCGGTCCGGCACGACGGCGAGCACTGCGTCACAGATGCCGAGCTCAACCGCCACGGCGGCCCGCCAGACCATACCGGCCGACGTGGCGCCGCCGAGGTCGACGACCTCGCCGAAGTTGATCGGAATACCGAGGTACTCGGCGAGTGTCGCTGGTGTGAACTGATCGCTCTCCGCAATACCGGTCGCGACGAT
>Ga0207700_10000532_pt1 | contig 22353 bp, 19 predicted proteins | sample LARL82metaG_FD_184348 | JGI IMG/M metagenome (GOLD analysis project Ga0207700, IMG submission 184348) | Corn, switchgrass and miscanthus rhizosphere microbial communities from Kellogg Biological Station, Michigan, USA - LAR L8-2 metaG... | ecosystem: Host-associated > Plants > Roots >...
TTGCGCACGATCACGGTCGCGTTCTCGATGGGCGCTTTTCCGGTGCCGTCGATGACGCGGGCGCCAACAAAAGCTTTGACAGCCGCCGAACTGTCGTCGGTCGCCGGAAATGCAGAGAGTGAGAACCAGCCCGCCACCAATGCCAGCGCCACCGCCAGGCCAATCGAATATTGCAGTTTCTTCTTCATAAATCCTTCCCGCGCCTACAGGCGCCGCTCGAAAATATCCCAATTCTAAACCCCAGGCCGGTTGAGCACAAGGGCGGCTCCAGGATTATACCGCTTCCAAACTACACCCAATCGCTCGTCCGAGCCAATGCGATAATGGTTACGCTTATGAGCGTGGCCGAACAAGCTTTACTGGAATTGACGCCGCCGACCTGCGAGAAAGGTATCGGGAAAGTCATCCTGGCGGCCGATTCCAAAGACCTGATCGCCGGCGTTCGCATCCAACCGCACTCGATCTGGCCCGATGACCGCGGCTATTTTCTGGAGGTCGCCCGCATGGGTCTGGGACTCATTTCAGAATTTCCGAAAGATACTACACAGATCTCCGCCGCGCTGAGCTACCCGGGCACCATTAAAGCGTTTCACTTTCACCGCCATCAGACGGATTGCTGGGTGCCGGTGCAAGGCATGCTCCAGGTCGCCCTCGTGGATCTGCGCAAGACCTCGCCCACCTTCGGTGCCCGTAACACTCTTTACGTTGGCGCGCTACGCCCCTGGCAATTATTGATCCCGCCCGGTGTGGCCCACGGCTACAAAGTTGTAGGTCCTGAGCCAGCTTTCCTAGTCTATGTGACCGATCGCTTTTACGATCCGCAGGATGAGGGCCGCATTCCCTACAACGATGCAGAGATCCAATATGACTGGGAAACCCAGCACAAGTAGCAGTTAATGGACCCGGGGCAGTTTCAGCTTTCGCACCTGCGCCTGCTCGAAGCCGAGAGCATCCAGATTATCCGCGAAGTGGCGGCCGAGTTCTCGCGGCCCACCCTGCTTTATTCGATCGGCAAAGACTCGTCCGTTTTGTTGAGGCTGGCGCAGAAGGCATTCGCTCCGGCGCCGCTGCCATTTCCGCTCCTTCACATCGATACGACCTACAAGTTCCGGGAGATGATCGAATTTCGCGACCGGACCTGCAGCGATCTCGGCTTGAAACTGATCGTCCATACCAATCACCGCGCGATTGAAGAGCAAGCCAGTCCATTCCGATTAGGAACCGCCAAGTGTTGCGCTCTACTCAAGACCCGCGCCCTGCTCGATGCGTTGCAGGAAAACCGCATCGACGCCGCTATGGGAGGCGCGCGGCGGGAAGAAGAACGCTCCCGGGCAAAGGAACGGATATTTTCGTTCCGCGATGCCTTTGGCCAGTGGGATCCCCGCCATCAAAGACCGGAACTCTGGAACCTCTTCAATGGCCGGATTGAGAATGGCGAGAGCATCCGGGCGTTCCCCCTGTCGAACTGGACCGAACTGGACATATGGCAATATATCGACCTGGAGCGCATTCCCGTGGTGCCTCTTTATTTCGCCAAGGACCGCGAAGTGCTGGTTCGCGGCGACCTGCTCATTCCGGTGGAGCACGATCCGCCTTTGCGCGCCGGCGAGACTACCCAGATGGTTCGCTGCCGCATGCGCACGCTGGGCTGCACCTATTGCACCGGAGCGATTCGTTCCAGCGCCGACTCGGTGCCGAAGATTGTTGCCGAGTTGGAGCAGGCGGTAAGGTCGGAGCGTGAAAACCGGATTATCGATCACGATCAGGATGGATCGATGGAATTGAAAAAACGCGAGGGTTATTTTTAGTGGCGGAAGGAAATCCCCAGCCTCCACGCGATTTGCTTCGATTCATCACCGCGGGCAGCGTAGACGACGGAAAATCGACGCTCATTGGGCGGCTGTTGCATGACAGCAAAGCCATCTATCAGGATCAGCTGGTTTCCTTGCGTGCCGCGTCAAACTTGAATGGGACGCACGGCATCGATTTCTCGCTGGTCACCGATGGTCTGCGGGCGGAGCGCGAACAGGGGATTACGATCGACGTCGCCTATCGCTATTTTGCAACGGCCCGGCGCAAGTTCATCATCGCCGATACTCCCGGACACGAGCAGTATACGAGGAACATGGCTACTGGCGCATCCACAGCCAATCTCGCCGTGCTGCTGGTCGACGGTCACAAAGGCTTGTTGAAACAGACCCATCGGCATACGGTCATCGCCTGGCTGCTTGGAATCCGCGACTTCGCTGTGGTGGTTAACAAGATGGACCTGGCCGGATTCCGGGAGGAGGACTTTCGGCGCATCGAACGGGACTTCACGCAATTTGTCTCCAGGCTCGGCTCCACGCGGCTTTACTTCGTGCCGGCCTGTGCGCTCGACGGTGACAATGTAGTGCATCTATCGGAACGAACACCGTGGTTCCGGGGACCAACTTTGCTGGAACATCTGGAAACCGTGCCGATCAACGCCAGCCACCATCCTGGACACTTTCGATTGCCGGTGCAGTACGTCATCCGTGACGCTGCCGGCTCCCGGCGATATGCAGGCCAGGTCGCGTCTGGAATTGTGCGCCGCGGTGATCCGGTGCTCATGACCCCCTCGGGACGGACCATCCGGGTCGCGTCCATCCGGCTGGGCGACGAGGAAATGGAATGCGCATTCGCGCCGCAATCCGTAAGCCTCGCGCTTGATGAGCAAGCCGACATCGGGCGTGGGGATATGCTGGTCGATCCGAGCGCTCCAACTCTTTGGGCCCGCCGTGTGACTGCGACGCTCTTATGGATGGGCAGCCAATCGCTCGTGATCGGCCGGCCTTACCTGATCAAGCACACTACTCGTCAAGTTTGCGCGAGCGTGGTTCGCCTTCAATCCGTGCTCGACCCCAGCACACTGGATCGCCGGCCAGCAAGTACGCTGGATCTGAATGAATTCGGTGAAGTCGAGATCGAGGGTCATCAGCCGCTATACGCCGATCCATACGTCCAGAACCGCGTAACCGGATCCTTTATCGTCATTGATCCCAATAACAACGAAACTCTGGCTGCGGGTATGATATCCGGCGCGGCGCCCACTTCAAATCGCGAGATGGCCTCCCAGTCGACGAGCCTGGCCACCGGTGGCTTGACCGTCTGGTTTACGGGCTTGAGCTCCGCCGGCAAATCGAGCATTTGCCAGGCGCTTTATGAAAAGCTTTGGGCGCGAGGCTACAAGGTGGAATCACTCGACGGCGACGTCGTCCGGCAACACCTCAGCAAGGACCTTGGTTTCAGCAAGCACGATCGCGACGAAAACATCCGCCGCATCGGTTTCGTGGCGGAACTCCTGACCCGGAACGGCGTCATCGTGCTGGTCTCGGCCATCTCACCCTACCGCGCTGTGCGCGACGAGATGCGCAAGCGTATCGGGCACTTTCTCGAAGTCTACGTCAACGCCCCCCTGGCCACCTGCGAAGAGCGCGATGTCAAAGGCCTGTATCGGCGCGCGCGAGCGGGCGAGCTCCAGCATTTCACCGGCCTGGATGATCCCTATGAACCTCCAGAAGCGCCCGACATCGAGTGCCATACGGAACGTGAGACCCTGGCGGAGAGTACAGCGAAGGTATTGGAAGCGGTAGACCGTTGGCTCGCCTTGAGAGAGACTAGCAGCGCTCCTTAGAGCTTTCTCAGCACGAACAATGCCTCGGCATCATTGGCCTTGAAGCAATCGATCTCATAGGAAAATGGCAGCACCACCCGCGCCCGCTGGAACATCTCCAACATCTCAAACTGAGTCCACACATGAAAATGGATGGGGTAATTGGATATGTTCATCAGAAACTGCAGACGCGCGTCCGACTCGGTTGCCGGAATATTCTCAACCAGTTCGATCCACTCGCGGTAATGCGCCTCACGGCCTGTCTCCGGCCCGTTCTTGTAGTCTTCCAGAATGTGCTCGAAATTGGTGACGGGACGGCCGGCGTCAAACGTGTGCCGCTTGTCGGGCAAAGAAAGAAACACTACTCCACCAGGCCTGACCACGCGCAGCATGTTCTCTAGAGCGAGCAGCGGATTTTCCATGTGCTCCAGCACTTGATTGGCGATCGCGAAGTCCTGCGATCCGCTTTCGATGCCCGGCAGTGTTTGCGCATCGGCAACCACGTCCACGTTCACTACCTTCTGACCATAGGTCTGCCGGCCGTAATACTTGATCAATTCTTCGGTTGACCGCGAGTCGACGTACGTGACCACCGTTTCTTCAGGAACTTTACACGGCGCAGTCAGGGCGCCGATTTCGATTCCCTTGCCGTACAGGTATTGCTGTACCAGAAAATCCCGAACTTGGTTGCCGGGCGTTCGGAACGGTAATTCCGGCGTCTCAATTACGTCCAGGGGGCTGCCCAAAAGTTCATTCCCTTCCACGTATACTCTCAGCGTGTAATTTCTCAGCGCCCGAATTTCCGGCGGGACCGGAAAGTAGAATCCGTAACCACCATGTCCCCAGCCGATTTTGAGCTTGCGCAAATCTTCCCGGAAGTCCCGTGCCAGCATCTCCCCAATCTGCACGCCATCGTGATGGAAGCTAACGGTGACTTTCTGTTCCGGGTCGGAAACATTCAGCGCCCAACCATAAAGGATATTGCCATTCATTCCATCCAGGTATCCGTCGTACATGCGTTGGGAACGCATCAGCAACTTCGTGATTTCAACGGACGCCATCTAACTCGCCTGGTGTTGATGCAGACTCTTCGCGCCGGCCTGCGCTGCGGCATTAAGGCTAAAACCTTAGTCTAAAACAGTTGACCGGAGATGCCCAAAAAGCTTAACATCGGGTAGGATTTTTTTTGTTGTAGGTTGTCTTACCTGGGGCATCGCGTCCAAACGGCCCACGAGCAACACGGAGAAGAGTCTATCCGCTCAACTGCGCTCATGAGATGAGTACGGGCCGCAATACTCTTTAAGGTTCTACCAGATTCGAGGAGAGAAATTAGTCTATGAAATCATTCCGGTTCGCATTGGCTTCCCTGATTGGATTCGCGGCCATGGCCCAGACTCCTATCGCGCCGGTTCAGCCGGACAAACCCGGACCCGTCCGCCAGGTTCTCGAAAATTTCGGACAATCCGCCCTCACCCTCGAGCAGAACCGCGGTCAAGCCCGCTCGGGCATTGATTTTGTCGCGCTCGGATTGGGTCATGAATTCCTGGTGTCTCCAACTGGTACAACTTTGCAACTGTTTGACGTTGCGACGAAACGTTCCGATTCTGTCGAGCTGCAGCTAGTAGGAGCCAATCGCTTCTCGCGTGGCGAAGGTCTGGACCGCGTCGCCTTTACCAGCGCCTACTTCAGCGCCAATGATCCCCAAGGGCTGCTCAGAAGCTTGCCCAATTACGCTCGGGCTCGATACCGTCAAGTTTGGCCCGGAATCGATGTCGTGTATTACGGGAACCGGAATCAACTCGAATACGACCTGCACGTCGCGCCCCAGGCCGATCCGAAATCCATCCGCATCAGGCTCACTGGCAAGTACCGCTTTGCTCTGAATTCAGCGGGCGATCTGGAGCTTCAAACCCCTTATGGTCTGGTGACTCATCACCGGCCGCTGGCATTCCAGACGATCGATCATCAACGCCGGGAAGTTCAGGCCGGCTACACCCTGGTGGCTGCCAACGAGGTTCGTATACAGCTCGGAAAGTACGACCGATCCCAGGAACTTGTGATCGACCCGACGTTGAGCGTTGCCAGTCCAACCGTGAGCGCTCCCATTACTGCCGTCGCCTTCGATGCGGCAGGCAATATGTTTGTGGCTGCGAGCAACGGCGTGGGAACCAGCGCTATCATCGCGGCGAATTCAGCAGGCACCGTCCTGAATGTGGGCACCTTTGTTGGCGCCGATACGGCGTCCGGAATAGCGGTCACTGGATCGGGGGTATCAGAGCGCGTTTACGCGACAGGAGCTTCTTCGAGTACCAGTTTCTTCACATCCGCGAGTGCCTATCAAACCCAACTAAAAGATCCCGACGGAACCGCGACCGACGCTTATTTTGTGCAGTACGATCCTGACCTGACACATCTTCCCAACAGCAATCAGCATCCGGTTTACAGCACCTTTTTCGGCGGCCTGGGTAACGATTCGGCCAACGCCATCGCGATCGATACCTCCGGCAATGGCTACATCACCGGCCAGACCGTGGGCGGATCCGGCTTTGTTCACACAGTCGGTGGAGCTTTTGGGGGCGGCGGCACCGACGCCTTCGTGGCCAAATTCAATCCCAATTTATCAGGTGCTGCTTCCTTAATTTTTTCGACTTTGGTCGGCGGAAGCGGCGCCGATTCCGGAAACGGCCTGGGCGTCGACTCGAGCGGCAACAGCTATGTCGGAGGCGCCACCACGTCCACGTCGGCGTCATTCCAGCCATCCTCGGCAACCGGGTTTAATCCGTCCAAGACAACCGCCACCAATGACGGATTCATCGTTAAGTTGAATGCCACCGGCAGCGCGCCTCTCTATCTCACCTTCCTTCCGCTAGCGCCCGTGAATGCACTGGCAGTGGATGGCAGCTTCTCCGCTTTCGTAACCGGCGCCGTGGACGGCACTACCAACGCGCTTGCCACCACCGGTACCGGATTTCAAGTCACCAATGGTGGCAATGCATGCGCCAGCGTTCCTGGCGTCCCGATCGGCTCGCCTTGCACGGATGCCTACCTGTCGCGCTACAACTCGACGGTCGGTGGAAACTCCTCGTTGATGTATTCCACCTATCTGGGGGGAAGTCTCTCCGATGTTGGCACCGGCGTCGCGGTGGACAATTCGGGCAATGCCTGGGTCTCAGGACGCACCAATTCCAGCAACTTTCCGATTGCCAGGCCATTGGCAGGCATGCAGACTTACCTTGGAGGCGCAATCGTCGACAACAATACGTTGAACACGCAATTCGACGCGTTCGTCGCCAAGATCAATACCAATGATTCGGGCCAACCGTCACTGATTTACTCCACCTACCTGGGCGGCACGGATACGGACCAGGTGAACGGCATCGCCGTGGATGTATCGGGCAATGCTCTTATTGGTGGTACAACTGCCTCTACGAACTTTCCGAATTCGTCGGGTGCGCCCGCGGCCACAGGAACTCACGGCTTCTTCGCCGAGATCACGGACAATGCTGTAAGCACAACGCTGGCTATAACCAAGACCCATTCCGGAAACTTCTTCAAAGGCCAGAACAACGCGACCTACACCATTACCGTCTCCAACGTCGGTGGAGCTGCGACGAGCGGCACCGTTACCGTGACTGAAACAATACCGTCCGGCCTCGCATTGGTTTCGATGGTGGGGACCGGCTGGACCTGCACTGTTTCGCCTACCTGTACACGCAGCGACGCGCTGGGTGCCGGCACGGCCTATCAACCCATCACTGTGACCGTCAACGTGGGAGGGGCCGCCACTTCGCCGCAGGTGAACCAGGCTAGCGTTTCCGGCGGCGGATCGCCCGCTGCCAGCGTCAGCGATTCTACGACGATTCTGATTGCGCCGGCGCTCAACATCACTAAGACGCACTCCGGCAATTTCACGCAGGGTCAGCAGGGCGCGACGTATACCGTGACGGTATCGAACGCCGCGGGGGCCGCTCCGACCAGTGGAACAGTGACCGTAACCGACACGCTTCCCGCTGGACTCTTGTTCGGGCTCATGGCCGGCTCAGGTTGGGCTTGTGTTGCGCCCAACTGTACCCGCAGCGATGCTCTGGCCGGTGGCGCTAGCTACCCACCCATCACTGTGACCGTCAACGTTGGGGCTGGAGCAACGTCGCCGCAGAATAATTCCGTCAGCGTTTCCGGTGGAGGATCCGGCCCCGCGAACATCAATGATTCCACCACCGTCCTGCCCGCGAGCGTGCCCTCGCTCAGCATCTCTAAGACGCACGCGGGTAACTTCGCCCAAGGACAGCAAAACGCGACTTACACCATAACTGTTTCCAACAACAACGCGGCGGCCACCACCAGCGGCGCCGTGACCGTAACCGATACCCTTCCTTCAGGTCTCACTCTCGTCTCTATGGCGGGCACCGGCTGGAACTGCGCGTCTAATACCTGCTCGCGTAGCGACACATTGGCAGGCGGCGCCAGCTATGCCCCCATCACCGCCACCGTCAACGTTCAGACTAATGCCACTTCGCCACAAGTAAATCAGGTGAGTGTATCCGGGGGCGGATCAGCCGCCGCTGGCGCCAACGATTCCACGGTGATTTCCATCAGCACTCCGACCCTGACAGTGAATCGGCCCCAGCTTAATTTCGGCTACAGCGGATCATTAATGACCAGTCCTCAAACTGTTACCGTGAATATCGCGGGTGGCCAGAACGTCGCATGGACCGCCTCGTCTGATCGGCCCAACGTCACTGTATCGCCCACCTCCGGAACCGGCAGTGGAACGTTCCAGGTAACCGCCACACCGCCCGCTGGTGGTGGATCGGCGGGGGCGATTATTACCGTCGCCTCTCCAGGCGCAACCGGCTCTCCTCAGCAGGTCCAGGTAAGTGTGGCCAGCGTCGCGACCCAGCCAGCGTTCGGCAGTTTCGATACTCCCACTAATAACCTCACCGGGATCGCCGGCGCCATCGCAGTAACCGGCTGGGCCTTGGATACGATTGAAGTGACCAGCGTAAAGGTTTATCGCGAACCCGCTCCGGGCGAGGGGGCTGCACTGGCCTTCATCGGCGATGCGGTTTTTGTCGCCGACGCGCGGCCGGACGTAGCAGTGACATTCCCTGGTTCTCCCTACCAGTACCGCGCCGGCTGGGGATATCAGATGCTCACCAATTTCTTACCGAACGCATCCGGCTCTGGCCCGCTCGGCAACGGAACTTACAATCTGCACGTTCTCGCGACTAACGCGGCCGGCACGGTGACCGATCTGGGTACTCGTACCATCACGGTCGACAATGCCCACGCTTCCAAGCCCTTCGGCACCATAGATACGCCGTCGCAGGGCGGAACTGCCACTGGGAATGCCTATGTGAATTTCGGTTGGGCGCTTACTCAGACTCCCTTTACCATCCCGACCGACGGCTCCACCATCTTTGTTTACTTGGACGGGGTAGCGGTGGGACATCCGGTATACAACCGATTCCGCAGCGATATTGCAACGTTGTTCCCGGGCTACAACAACAGCAACGGCGCGGTGGGATTCTTCTTTATCGACACTACACTACTCAAGAATAAAGTTCACACCATCAGTTGGAGTGTGACTGACAATGGCGCCCGCACCGACGGCATCGGAAGCCGCTACTTCAATGTGTTCAACGCCGGCGGCGGAGGCGTTGCCGCGCCCGAAGATCCGCCTACGCCGGAATCGGTAGCCGGTCCGGTCCAATTGCGCAGCGGCTATGACACCAACGCTCCAGCCTCAGTGATTGCTCCCGATGACACCGGAGCATATACGCTGGAAATGGAGCAGTCCGGCCGCATCGAACTATCGCTCGGCGCAACCAAAGGCTATCAGATCGTGGGTCACGAAGCGGCTGAGCTTCCGCTCGGCTCCACTCTGAAGGCCGGCGTGTTCTATTGGCAGCCTCCGCTTGGCTTCTTTGGCAAATATGAACTCGTATTTGAAAGGGAGGATGGATCGCAGATTCACACCCGCGTGAACATCGTGGGCAAGCGGTATTCGCTCCAGTAGCGGCTGGACTCAGCGATCTTCGCGCTGGCTGAAAGAGCCGTGCCATCGCCGCGTCAGGCCCGCCAGCGACATCACAGCCGCCCACTCGCGTATAAAGCGAAAGGGCTTGCCCGGATTGTAGCGGAGTCCGACTAACAGGCTCAGTACATACTTGAGAATCGAGGGCCGCAGCGGCTCGAAAAACTGATCCCGGCGATCCACCAGATAAGAAGCGTAAGCGTGAACCGGCCGAAACGGCACGTAGCCATAGTGCGATTCGAGCAGTTCTAAGGTCTCGCGCAGCACCGCTCGCCGCTGGCCTACGGTTTTGTTATCCAGGTGCATCCGTGAATTTGCCAGTAGAGTATCGACCTTGCGCAGCGGATAAAGCCGCGCTATCCGAATCCATAGATCGTAATCGTACGCGTATTGCAGCTTGGGATCCATGCGGCCGGCCAGCTCAAAAACCTCTCGCCGGATGAAAGCCGCCGGTTGCGAAATGAAGCACTCCTGGCTAAGTAGCGCCGCATCGAACGGCTGCACTGGATAAGGGGCCAGCGCCCGGCCCTGTTCGTCTACCCAGTTCGCATCGCCATATACCACTCCGGTCTCCGGGTGCGATTCCAAAGCGAGCAATGCGGTTGAGATGGCGCCCGGAAGATAACTGTCGTCCGCATTCAAATACGCAAAAACGCTGCCGTGAGAACGCGCGAATCCTTTGTTGATGGCGTCGGCCGTGCCGCCGTCCGGCCCCGAATGAAACTGCAATTTGTCCTTGTATTTCTCCAGGATCGCAAGTGTTCCATCGGTCGAGCCGGCGTCCATCACGATGTATTCGATGTTCGGATAGTCCTGGCTCAGTACGCTCTGAATGGTCTCGTCCAGGAAGCGGCCCATATTGTAGGTGGGCGTGACGATGCTGACCAGGGGCGGGGAAGGCACGCCTTACTATGATGACTTACTTCTCCGCCAGCCACGCCAGGAACAGACCGTCCGGAGCAACATCCTCCCAGTACGAAATCTCTCGGCTCGACACGCGCCGGCAGTGCTTGCCGAGCAGGTCCTCAAGTTGCCTGCGCCCGAACCAGGTCTCCCACTGTGGTGTCTTCAAGCGGCCCCATTGCTCCACGTTTTTGTCGATGACCACGATACGCCCGCCGGGCTTTACCACGCGGCACAGTTCTGCGACCGCACCATCGATATCCACGGCGTGCTCCAAAGATTCCGTTGCGTAGGCGTAGTCGAAGCTCTCGCTCTGGAACGGCAAGGCCGTCATCGACCCGGCGCAGGGACTGATCCCGGCCGGCACATGCCGCAGCATTGCCTCAGCCAGATCAAACGCCACCATGCCCGATTCGGGGAACCGCTCCGCCAGCACTCGCGCAAAGCGCCCCTTGCCGCAGCCTACGTCCAATACTCGTTTCCCAGCCAGATCGCCGAAGTGTTCGAGGATCAACTGAACGTGATAGATCCGTGGATCGATCGTAGATGGGAAGTGTTCCTCGTCGCCGGCCGCGTCGTTGAAGTGGCGAATGATCTCGGGCAGCGGAACGGTCGCAGAAAGGGTCTGCGCCGGCGCTCGCCCGAACAGCCACCTCCAAAGCGAAGCCATCAGGCCCGAGTCAGGAAGATCGGCAGGCCAGTCTTGTTTTCGTAATTCGGCCGGTAGCGCTCGGTGTTGTACATGGTCGCGACGTCCACGTGTCTCGGGCCGAGTTTGGGATCGGGCAGCGGAACCATCGAGTAACAGCCATTCACCAGGGCGGCCATCAGCCCGCTCTTGTTGGAGAGCACGCAATCCAATGCCATCGTTCCGAACGTCGAGGCGATCAGCTTGTCGACGAAATCCGGAGCACCGCTGCGCAGATCATACGTGAGATCGCTCACGATGGTCTCTTCCTTGGTGCGTTTCTTGATCTCATCGCTCAAGGCTTCCGCGATGTTCTCCTTTTTGCGGTGACCATAGGCATCGGCTTCTCCGTACTCGCGCAACTGATAGCCTTCCCACTCGGCGCCCTCCGACAGAATCACCAGACAGTAATTGCTGGGATTATGTTTCTTGTCGGTGACCAGCAATTCGATCAGCTTGTCCAGCTTTACCTTGTATTCCGGAATGCAGCAGCGAATGGAGGCCACGTACGCCGTGTAGAGAGATGTAAAGCCCGCATCGCGCCCGAACACTCGGAAGATGCCGATGCGCTCGTGCGACCCCACCGTAGTCCGCTGGCGATTGATAGCGTCAGTCGCGCGCGTGATGGCGGTCGAAAAACCGATGCAGTACTCCGTGTTCCGCACGTCGTTATCCATGGTCTTCGGTACCGCAACTATCTTCACGCCCAGGTCGTGCAGCTTGGCGGCGTAACTCAGCGTGTCGTCCCCTCCGATGGGAATGAGGTAATCCAGGCCCAGCGCTTCGATATTCTTGAGCACTTGCGAACTGACATCGTAAACCGTCGTCGTTTGCCCGCCTTTCGTGACCTCCTTTTGCGGGAAACTTTGACCCTTCAGAAAATCCGGGAGTTCCTTCACCTTGGACGGATTCGTCCGGCTGCTGTGCAGGATAGTGCCGCCAAAACGATCGATGGTGCGAGTATTCTCGCGTGTCAGCGGCACCGCGTAGCGCGCTCTGCTTTCGTCGTCCTTGATATTCAGGTGCGTGAGCCCTTCCCATCCACGCCGTATGCCCACTACCTCATGGCAGTGTTCGGTGCTGCGATAAGTGACTTCCTTGATGACGGAATTCAGTCCCGGGACATCGCCTCCGCCAGTTAAGATACCGATACGCTTCGTAGCCATCTGTGTTCCTCAAATTCTTGGTTGCCGCGGACAGGCGACGGTGTCGAACGCAACTTCATTTTACCGTGGCAGGTAAGTTTCGAGCGGAAACGAACGTCTCACGATCTCACGCGCCTCGCTGACTCCGGAAACAATCCCAGCTCCTATGCCTTGCACCAGAATATTGCCGACCGCCGTCGCCTCTGCCGGACCAGCGATCACCGTCCTTCTCATCGCGTTCGCCGCCAGTTGGTTCAGTGGTTTGTTTCGAGATCCGCCGCCTACGATGTGTATGCGCTGGATGCGGCGTCCAATCAAAATTTCGAGGTTCTCCAGCACCTTGCAGTAAGTTGCGGCCAGGCTCTCTAAAATCAGGCGCGTCATTCCGCCCGGCTGTTCCGGTACAGTCTGGCCCCGCTCGCGACAGTAATCCACGATTCGCTCCGGCATGCGGCCCGGCTCCGAAAAGCCGTCCGGATCGATGATCATTCCGCTGGAAGGCGCTGCCTCCGCGAGTGCGGCCAATTCCGCATAGCTGTGTTCTCGTCCCGCCAACGCCCACGCCCGGCGGCATTCCTGCAGCAGCCATAAGCCGGCAATATTCTTCAGCAACCGGATCTTACCCGCGGCGCCAACTTCATTGGTGAAGTTAAGGGCCAGCGAACGGTCATTGATGATTGGTGCATCCAATTCCACTCCCATGAGCGACCATGTGCCAGAACTGATGTAGCCCCAGTCAACGCCTTCTGCCGGAACCGCGGCGACTGCAGCGGCTGTATCGTGCGAGGTCGTCGCAAAAACAGGCGTCTCAGCCGAAAGGCCCGTCGCTTCAGCGATCTCCGGGAGCAGCCTTCCCAACCGCGCGCCGGATGGAATAATCTCGGGCAAGATCGATTCCGCGATCCCCAGCCGCCGCAACAAACCGTCCGCCCAGTGTTTCTCTACCGGATTGTAAAACTGCGAAGTGCTGGCGATGCTCACTTCAGCGCGCATCAGACCGGTAAGCCAGTAATTGAATAGATCCGGCGTAAAAAGCAGCGTTTTGGCGATTCCGAGAGCCGGCGATTGCGCCAGCTTCATCGCATGCAGCTGGTAGAGCGTGTTGATCTGCATGAATTGGATGCCGGTCGCGGTAAAAATCTCCTCACGAGGCGCCACCGCGAAAGTCTTTTCCAGCATGCCGTTGTTTCGCGCATCGCGATAATGCCGGGGATTGTCCACCAGTGTGCCGTCCGCGCCCAGCAATGCAAAATCCACGCCCCAGGTATCGATGCCGATGCCATCCAATAGGATCTTGCGCTCGCGTCCGCAAATGGTGAGCGCTTGGCGGATCTCGTGAAACAGCCGTAGTGCGTCCCAATACAGACCGGTCGGCAATCGCACGGGTGTATTCGGGAAGCGATGCAGTTCCTCGAGCGTGAGCTTGCCCCGATCCAACGTCCCCAGCATGGCGCGCCCGCTTTCGGCGCCAAGATCGATCGCCAGAAACCGATTCATGCGGGAAATTCGATCGCCAGCTTGCCGATCCCGTCGCGATACTCGGCCAGGGTGTGAAAAGCCGCAGGGGCTTGTTCGATGGCGACGCGATGCGTCACGATCGCTTCCGGAATGGCACCTGACGCCAATAAGGCGATGGCCGGCTTCGAACGGTGATTCGATCGCTTCAGCGGTTGAATGCGAATCTCTTTGGCCATGGCGCTGAAGAGATCCACGCCCACCGGAACTTGATTGGGGATGCCGATCAGAACAAACGTGCCGCCCAGTCGCATAACAGCCAGCGCCGTGTTGATCGTTTCTGCTGCGCCGGCCGCATCGATAGCTAGGTCGACACCCCGGCCTTTCGTCTTGTCGCCCACTAATTCGCGAAATTGCGTGATGGGCACGGCGGCAGTCGCCCCCAGTTCCTGCGCCATGCGGATCCGGTGTGGAAGCTTGTCGGTCATCAGCACTTGAGAAGCCCCGCAGTTCTGCGCCACAGCAGCAGCCAATTGTCCGATCGGGCCAGCACCCAGAATCGCAACGGTGTCGCCGGCGTGAATCTGCACAAGTTCTAGCATGTGCATGATGACTGCAACCGGTTCGATGAGCGACGCTTTCGTGTAGCTGAAACTCTCGGGAACCAGTTCCGTATTGTGCGCAGGTACGGTCGCGTATTCACGCAACAGACCCGGCAGTTGCGGCGAACCCATGAATTGCGAGTGGTTGCAGTTATTATGCTGGCCGCGCGCGCAGTATTCGCAATGGCCACAACTTATGGTTGGTTCAATTGATACGCGATCGCCGCGCTGGAGGCCTGAAACTAACCTGCCGACGGCCAGCACTTCCCCCGCTGGCTCGTGCCCCAGCACCATCGGATAAGTGGCCGGAAAGCCATAGATGCTTCCGTCCAGATACCAGTGCATGTCGCTGCCGCAGATTCCAACCGAACGCAATTTCACCAAAACTTCGTCCGGTCCGGGATCCGCCGGCAACGGCATCTCTCTGACTTCGAGCGTGCGTGGAGCGACGAGTTGGACGGATTTCAATCCACTACTTTAGCGGATTGCTTAGCGGCTCCGTCCGCCACCACGTGCGCCACCACCGCCACGAACGCCACCGCTACCGCCCCGGAAACCACTGCCGCCACGGTATCCGCCGCCACCCCGGTAGTATCCGCCGCCCCGATAGTATCCGCCGCGATATCCACCCCGATAGTATCCGCCACCCCAATATCCATACGACGGATAGTAGCCGTATCCGTACGGATAATAATAGGGATCATAGTAATAACCGGGATACGGGTAAGCATATGGATACGAGTACGCATACGGGTATGCCGGATAGCTAGGCCCCACGAACACGCCAAAGCCGACCCTGGCGTCAGCATGCGTCGGCGCTACGAACATCAGCATCGCCACCACCGCAAGTAAAGGAAGCCCGATTCGTCGTAACATATTTCCCCTCCAAGCAGTTAGATGCATGGCAGGCTACCGTGGGTTTCGTTACACAACCTTCATATTGATTTTCGCCAATTCTTCGCCTAAGATTACAAGGTACGACTGATTTCCAAACGAACCCGAGAAGAGAGGAAACCCTATGACAATCAAAGACGCTTTGCTGCCCGAATTCGATCAAGAGATGGCCAACACTCGCAAGACGCTGGAGCGAGTTCCGGAAGACAAGTTCACGTGGAAGCCACATCCCAAGTCGTTCAGCATGATTTCGCTTGCCACCCACATCGCGAACATGACCGGCTGGGCTGTGGATACGATGACCAAAGACTCCTTCGACATCTCGCCGCCGGGCGCTCCGCCCTATAAGGAAGAACCGGCCGCTTCCACGAAGCAATTGCTGGAGAAGTTCGACAAGAGCGTCACCAGTGCGCGTGCGGCCATCGCCGGTGCCAGCGACGAGGTATTTCTAAAGCCGTGGTCGCTCATGGCCGCGGGAAAAACGTTGTTCACGATGCCGCGAATCGGGTGCATCCGGAGTTTCGTGATGAATCACGTCATTCACCATCGGGCACAGTTGGGAGTTTATCTGCGGATGAACGACATTCCAGTGCCCGCCATCTACGGACCGTCTGCGGACGAAGGCAATATGTAACGCTGACTACAGCACGTCGGCAAAGCCTCGCTTCAAGTGGCGGAAAAATAGTCCACCGACTAAGAACGCCGTCACGGCATAGGCTGTGACGATCGCGAGGTCTTCGAAGTTCGGGACACGGTAAGAGAGTAAGCGGTCGCGGTAGGCGCGCACCACGAAGGCCAGCGGGTTAAGCCGCAGAGCGAACCGCGCCCATTGCGGAAACGCCTGTTCGTCGATGAAGATTGGCGTTACCCAAAACCAGAAGGTGAGCACCACCGACAGCACCTGCGCCGTGTCCCGCAGATACACTTGCAATCCGGAAACGATCCAGCTCACTCCCACCGCGAAGAGTCCGATCAACAGCATATAGAGCGGCAGCGACAGCATCCACAAACTGAAGTGGCCGACATAGAAGCCCACCACGGCGATCACCAGCGCCAGCGCCATCAATGGTTGATGAGCGATGACAGAAAAGATGGACACCGGCACGATCTCGGCCGGGAATACAGTCTTGGTAATCAGATTGGAATTGTCAAGCAGAGACACAGCCGACCGCGTTACGGTCTCGGAAAACAGCAGCCACGGCAGAAACCCGCAGAACAGAAAGAGCGAGTAATTTTGCGTCACCTCGTTGCGCGGTAGCTGCGTTTTCAGGCACACCTGGAAAACAAAAACCCAGCTCACCAGCAGCACCACGGGATGGATCAATCCCCACAACCAGCCTGCCGCCGAGCCGACAAAGCGCTGCTCAAAATCGCGGCGGACCAATTGGAATAGCAGCGTGCGCCGCTGCACCAGATTGAGCGCGAACTTGCGGCCGGGAATTACCATGGAAACCCCAGGTTACTATAGTGGCAAAGGCTAGCATGCAAGCCTGCATTCTCCGATCTCCTGCTCCCATCGAAACTAACCCGCTGGAGCTTGCCGACATACCTAAGCCTGTGCCCACCGGCCATCAAGCGCTGGTCCGCGTGAGCGCCTGCGGAATCTGCCGGACTGATCTGCACGTGATCGAAGGGGAACTTCCGCCGCGCAAGTCGCCCATCACGCCCGGTCATCAGGTGGTGGGCGTGATCGAAGCCGCGGGGGATCAAGCCAAAGCCCATCCTATCGGCGCGCGCGTCGGCATCGCTTGGCTACATTCCACCGACGGCTCGTGCGAGTATTGCAAAGCCGGAAAGGAAAACCTTTGCGACCACCCGACCTTCACCGGCTACACCGTCGATGGCGGCTACGCCGAGTACGCGCTGGCCGAGGAAAGCTTCCTCTATGCCATTCCAGAGGGCTTCGCCGATCTCGATGCTGCGCCGCTGTTGTGCGCGGGTATCATCGGCTTCCGGTCGCTGCGTCTTTCCGGAATTAAGAGTGGGGGACGCCTCGGCCTCTATGGATTCGGAGCCGCCGCACACGTCGCCATCCAGGTCGCACGCTACTGGGGCGCGGAGGTCTACGCTTGCACGCGCGATGCAATACATCAGAAACTGGCGCTGGAATTAGGCGCTGTCTGGGCCGGTGGCACGGCAGCCGAGCCTCCTCAAAAACTGGACAGTGCGATCATCTTCGCGCCCGCTGGCGAGATCGTTCCCGCGGCATTGAAGGCCCTCAAGAAGGGCGGGACGCTGGCGCTGGGCGGCATCCATATGAGCACAATTCCGCAGCTCGACTACGATCTTCTTTATCAGGAGCGTGTCGTGAGAAGCGTCGCCAACAACACCCGGCAGGACGGCCACGATTTCCTGCGGGTGGCCGCGCAGATTCCGATTCACACCCAGATCGAAGTCTTCCCGCTCGAGGAAGCCAATCGCGCCTTGAACGCACTAAAAAACGACGCCATCCGCGGTGCTGCGGTGCTCCAGTTGAAGGGTTGAGTTATAATTTTCTGAAAAAAGTGACCGGATCTTCCAGCGAGCGAATATTCACTCCGAATTGGCTTTCCTGATTCGCAACCATCAAAGTGCCGTCCGGCCTTGCGCGCAAGGTCAAGGGATCGGCGAAGACCGGCTTGGTTTCGGGCTTTGCGATCTGAGTCAGATCGAAGTAGTTGGCCGACGGATGGATTGTTTCCTCATAGCCATCCTCAGGAGGATAAGCGATCACGTAAGGGTAGGGCAGCTGTTTCAGCCGCGCGGTCAATCCCGCCCAATCCTCACGATGGAGATAGTGCTCTTTGCGAAACTCATCCGTGATATGCGCCACGTTGTATGTAAACCGCACTTCGTTCTCGCTGGACAGCCAATGAACACTCGAGTGCTCCACCATTCGGGGAATCTCCTCTAAGTTCGACTTAAACGCCATCGTGATAAAGCGAAGCTTGGGGGCGTCAGGCACGCTCCGGAAGACCTTCGCCAGCAGGTTCAGGTTGGCTTCAAAGACGCTATAACGGCCGAATTTTCGAAGCACGGCAAATAATTCGGGCTTCATCGAGTCGAATGAGACATTTATATGATGGAGTCCCGAATGCGCCCATCCTTGCAATACGTCTTCCGTCAGCGGCCGCGCGAGGTTGGTAGTGAACCACACCTTGTTTCGGCAATCCCGCGGAATCAATTCAATGAAATCGTTGAGCCGTGGATGCAGCGTTGGCTCGTGCAGACACGAAAGCATAAACCCTGCTTCGGGCACCGATCGGATGAGCCTCAACAGAGAGATAAACGTCTCCTCGGACATTAGCTCCGTCTTGGTAATTGTGCTGTAATCGACGACGCAAAACGGGCACCGCAAATTGCAATTGTTGACGATATCGGCGGCGATCAGATTCAGGAAGACACTGGGATCCAGACGGAGCATTTCTTGATAGCGGAACTTGAGCAAGCTGCCGGTCTCCCGCACCTTCAATTGGATATCGATGGGGCTGGTTCCCAGGTCGCGGCGTTGGAGTTGAAAGGAAAAACCATAGCGCCCGTCTCCGATTCCCGCACGCAACAAATCGGGACGAAGGCGGTCAGCTACCACCGAGCCGACCATCTTGGGCCCAACATAAGCATCTACTGTCAGCCGCTGATCGGGGTGCTCCGAATCATAAACCCAGCCGACTACCGATGAGCCTTCCGCCTGATCAATGTAGCTTCTGACCGCTGGTCTTAGTGGCCGCAAGACTCTGTCGAGCGAGTTAAGAAGGGATGCTCGGTTCATACCTGGGCTGACCTTTTAGTGTAGCGGACAACCTTCGGTCGACGAGTGAACTAGTGCATTTTCCAGAGCAGGAAGACGAAAAGGAGGATCGCCACCACGGCTGCCGCAGCGATCGTGAGACGTACTGCCCGATTCGGTCCGGCTGGGATAACTTCGGTTTCGTAAATCTTCTCCGGGCCAGGCTCAGGCTCAGATTCCAGCGCAGTCTCAAGCTCTTCAAGACCCATGGTAGCCGCGACCGGAAGCGCCGACTGAGGCGGCTTGTCACCGTTATCCGAATCGAACTCCAGAATGCGCTGCTCGATCTTAGCGCACAGTTCCGCCGGAGTCTTCTTCAGGCGTGCCCGGGCGCGGGCGGGCAGTTCAGCTAAGACGGCATCGACGTCCTGTTTAACCAACGGCTGGACGATATCGTACCCGAGAATCTCAGCCAGGCGGCAGGCGACGTGAATGATCCGCAGCAAGTCGAGCTCAGACCCTTCGCTTGGGTCATGATGCCGGCCCGCAATCACCCGCAGCTCAAGCGGCAGGCCCCAGCGTTCGGCCAGGACGCGGCCCGCCTCTGCATGATCCACGCCGAACTCCTCCCGTTCGAAATCCAGGATGTCGAGGCTCTGCTCGGCTGCGCCTCGAATGACGCGCTCGTATTCCTTGGGATAAGCGACCAATAGGGCCAGCCTCCCGATGTCGTGCATGATGCCCGCGGTGAATGCGACGTTTGTGAAGGCATCGCAAGCGAGCGCGAGTTCTTCGGCTAGTACAGCGGTCGCCACGGTGTGTTGCCAGCAACGCCGCAGTTCGGCCGTGCGCATCGCTCCCTTGGCGTAGGCGGCCGTCGCGTGCGAAATGGTGACTTGCCGGGTGCGGTCCAGCCCCACCAGCGCGACCGCTTGCTTGACGTCGCTGACTGGATAGGTTAAGCCGAACTCGTAGGAGTTAACACACTGGAGCAGACGTCCAGTAAAGGTCGCGTCAGAACTGATAAGCTCTGCTACCTCTTTGACTTTCACGTCCGGTTGGGCGAGCAGGGTCAGAAGCCTGGCAGCGACAGGTGGAAAGGGAGGGACCTTCTTTAGACCTGCCGGGATAATCACAGGCGGGTTCATGCGCAGTTCAGCTTTAGCCTCCCTTACCTATCGGATAAAATGTCTATCCTATGCAGGTGAGTCACGTCATTAATTTAATTGCTGATGGAAACCTCCACCTCATCACCGTAGTCTGCGTCTAAGGGAAAAACCTGATGGACCTTGAAAACTTCCAGGTTCGGTGTTGCATCGCTGGCGGAGGTCCGGCAGGAATGATGCTTGGATTCTTGCTGGCGCGAGCCGGAACCGACGTCATCGTTCTCGAGAAACACGGCGATTTCCTCCGCGACTTCCGGGGCGATACTGTCCATCCGTCCACTCTCCAGCTCATGTACGAGCTCGGGCTCTTGCCAGAGTTTCTGAAGCGCCCCCATCAGGAACTGGCACAGTTGAAGGCGCGGGTGGGGAGCAAGGAATTCGTAGCGGCCGATTTCTCGACTCTGCCAACCGAATGCAAATTCATCGCGCTGATGCCGCAGTGGGATTTCTTGAACTTTCTCGCAGAAAACGCCCGACGCTACCCGGCCTTTCATCTTCGGATGGAGGCCGAGGTCAACGGACTTATAGAAGATAGCGGCCGGATTGTGGGCGTGAAAGCTAAAACGCCTGCGGGCGAGCTGGAGGTTCATGCGGACCTGGTGGTCGGCGCGGATGGCCGCGGCTCGGTTGTGCGCGATCGCTCCGGCCTTCAGGTGGACGACTTGGGCGCTCCTATGGACGTGCTCTGGATGCGGCTTTCCCGGCACTCAGGTGATCCGGCCAGCGTGCTTCGTTTCGACCACGGCAAGCTGCTGGTGATGCTGGACCGTGGAGATTATTGGCAGGTGGGCTTGGTGATTCGCAAGGGAGGTGCGGAGCAAATGCGGCAAAAAAGCATCGATATTCTCCGCGCCGGCATTGTGGAACTGGCTCCGGTCCTCACAGATCGCGTCAAAGAACTACACACCTGGGACGACGTGAAGCTATTGACCGTGAAGGTGGATCGTTTGAGGCAATGGTGGCGTCCCGGGCTGCTGTGCATAGGGGATGCAGCGCATGCCATGTCGCCGATCGGAGGCGTTGGGATTAATCTTGCTATTCAGGATGCGGTGGCAGCAGCGAATCTACTGGCGGGCCCTCTCGGGAACGGCACCCTCACTCCGGATCACCTCTCCGCAGTGCAACGCCGCCGGACTCTTCCAACGCGGCTAACCCAAGGAATGCAGGTCACAATCCAAACTAACGTGATCGCCCCGGTTCTCGCTAACCCCCAGCCCTTAGAACCTCCCTGGTACTTAGGCATTCTGGAGCGGGCGACGCGGCGGATTCGATCGCGCTTCATTGGCGTCGGCGTTCGCGCCGAACACATTAAGACTCCAGATGTGGTCGGGCCCAGGTAGAAAATACAAGCCCTCGGCGTAACCAGCCCACCGGACGAGATTGAATCTGAAGGAGATGCCGTCTGGTCCTGAAGCTGCACGCTACTTAGGCGGAAAGGGGTGCCAGTATGCTTTATTGGGCCTTGATGTTTCTTGTGATCGCGCTCATCGCTGCGGTCCTGGGATTTACCGGTGTTGCCATTCTGGCCGGCGGCGTCGCGAAGATCCTGTTCTTTATTTTCATCGTGTTGTTCGTCGTCTCGTTGATCGCCCACTTGGCGCGAAGAGCTTGACGATTAAGCTTTGAACGCTGGAGCGTATTCGATCGTATAGAGAAAGATCGTGATCGCGAGCAGGAACACAATGACCGCGATCCGGTCCTCAACGAGCGAGCGCTCCATGCGTTTTAACGCACCCTCATTGGCCGCAATTGCGGCGTTCCCAAACTTCTGCAGTCTTTTCTGCGTATCGTAATCGCGCGTGGTTATGAGTCCACAAATCCAAGCAAGGCGCAGCATGATCCTGCCCCTCCATCGTAAAATTAGGCGATAATCTTTAGATTCTAGCGCACCCGGAGCCGCCCGATCGCCCTACTTGGTGGCCATGTTTACGGTGTTGCTTGACTGTGTGCCGACGCTCACGACGACCGGGACGTTTGTTCCCGAACGAACGCCCGAGGGCACCTCAACGTTGATCTGGTTGAGACCCACACAGCAACCCGCCAGACCGGAGAAATCCACTTGTGCCGGCAGGCCATCGATGGTCACAGTCGGTGTGGTGAGCGTTGTCACCGTGCCGCCGGGG
>Ga0207700_10000534_pt1 | contig 22285 bp, 42 predicted proteins | sample LARL82metaG_FD_184348 | JGI IMG/M metagenome (GOLD analysis project Ga0207700, IMG submission 184348) | Corn, switchgrass and miscanthus rhizosphere microbial communities from Kellogg Biological Station, Michigan, USA - LAR L8-2 metaG... | ecosystem: Host-associated > Plants > Roots >...
CCGGCGTGGTCGTCGCAAAGGCCTTGCACGCATCTGTGGCGCGGGTCATCTAGCGGGTACTGGTTGGCCGGCATCTCTTGGTGGGCGGCGAGCTCGAGCGCGGCCGCCGACGGCGCGGGCGGCCAGCTGCAGCTGCCGTGGATATAGCCAGTCATCACCCGCGGCCCATCCGCTTGCGCAGCGACCCGATAAACCGCGCCGCGGTGTCCTTTGGTATATCGAGCGCCGTGGAATCTGTCATTTCGGCGAATACGGCCGCGTCGTGCCGCGCGGCCATTGCTGTCTGAATAACCGCGAGGCCGTGCTGCTCGGCTTCTTCGGGAGTTAGCTGTCCCTTTTCTTTTCCCCATCGCAATACGACGAATCCTTTTCCGTTAAACGCGGAAACGCCAGACTCCATCGTTATCATGTCATTATCCATGGTTTCCCCCGGGCTTTTCGTGCGGCTTTAGTATCCGGTCTACAGTGGGGCGGGTAAGGCCTGTAATCTGACTTATCCTGTACTTAGTGACGCCATTCATCCATGCTTCAATAACTATCGTGTCGCGCTTGTAATGGTTTTCCGCCCACTTTAGCAGTTCGTATTCCCAGCTGACTTGCACGCGTACGCGTATTGCCCGCTGGGCGTCGTCAGACAAGGCCATTGAACATCCTTGCGATAAGGCGCCGCAGTGCGCGGATATGCCGTGCCCAGTGCCAGCGGCGCCACCAGGGCAGCGGCCGCCGCCTTATGGTGCCGGTTAGCTCGAGCAGGGTTCCGGGCTGTGTGTGCAGCCATCGCGCGGCGCGGTCGCGCGTGTCTGCCTCGAATGGCATCGGGAATTCGACGGGCAGGAATGCCGGGGTGCTGAACGGCCCGTTGTCGGGGCGGACGATGATATGCGTCTCGCGGTACCAGTCGCCCAGGCGGGGCAGATGGATGCCCTGGCCGCGGTGCTCGCAGGGCAGGGCGAAGTGGTACGGGGCGAGCTCGGGATCCGACGTCCACCAGTGGCAGCGCCCGCAGTAGCCGCTGGCGGCGTCGCCCGGGTGGTGTGATGTCAGCTGGCAGCACGGGCAGGTGATCATAGGGCCCCTTTTCCCTAAGTCGTGCGCGGGCCCCTTCCGCCCCTCGGCGCTTCCCGGTGCCGGCCGGCCCGCATGAAGGGGAACGGGCGGCACGCCGGCATACGGGGGGGATGCCTGGCGCGCGCTCGGTTCGCCCCCGGGAAAGCGGCGGAAGGGACCCTGCAGCGTGAAAGCTTAACATGGTGATGCGCCTTTAGCCCTGCAGGCCGCCCCCTTTTTCATGGGCCTGCAGGGCTATCGGCTTCCCCCAGTGAGGGGATTCCGCCTCGCCCCTCAACGAAGGTTTATCCCCGCACAGATGATGCCATACCGGGACCATGTAATGCAGGCATTTCCCGGGAAACAATACCGAACAATTAACGGCGTTATCCTACGTCTTTCCGGGGCTGCGATGCCCTCATTTGAGGGTATTACAGGTCTATTGAGTAGCTGCCGTTGAATGTGTACTTGTTGGCGATGGTGCCGCCTTGCACGGTGAGATTCCCGGACGTGTCGATCTGGCCGAAGAACTGGCCGGCGGCGGCTAGCGTCGTGTCGTTCAGCGGGAACATCTGCGGGCCGTGCTGCGGCCGGACGGGCAGGCCCACGCCGCTCGCGGGCATGATCGCGAACACGTTCGATGTGGCGGCGGAACCGTCGAGAGTGCCGATCAGCAGGACGGTGTTCGGCGGGGTGTCGGTGAATGACCATTTCGGTGTGGCGCCGGTGCCGACTGCCCACCCGTTGATCAGGGTCAGCGTGTTCCACCGTGACGCGATCGAGTTCGGGGCGGCGCTGCTGCCGAATATCGTATTGCCGTGGAAGAGGGTTGCGACCAGGCCGCCGGGCGCCTGTATTCCCCACAGCTGGCTGCCCGGGCTAAGTCCGCCGTTGTTGCCGCCCACGTTGTTGGCGATGACGCAGGACTGCACCCCGGATACGAATATGCCCGATCCCACGTTCCCGGCGCCGTAGGCGCTGTTGGTGTCGGCTCCGCACCCGGTGACCGAGCATTCATAGCAGAATCCGGCAGTGCCCGACGTGGCGCCTATCGCGTACCCGTGCAGCCCGTTCTGTTGCGCATGGCACCCGACTATGTGCGAATACTGGGTGGGCGCCTCGAGGAAATACCCGCACGACGTGCCCGACGCCGGCCAGATGCTGGTCTGCGGGTTCACCCCGGAATACCAGGCCAGGCAGTTGGCCAGGTAGACGTTGCTCGCCCCGGACAGCAGGTGGAAGCCGTGGCCGAAATTGAACCCGGCTTCGCAGTTGATCACCAGCTGATCCGACGTCAGCTGGAAACCGTCGCCCATGTTGCCGTAGGCGAAGCAGTCGGTAAGGTGCGCGCTCGCCGACCCCGCGCTAGCCGTGCACACGATGCCGTTGCCGAGGAAACCGCGCGCGGTGACGCCGCGCAGCTTGTTATTCGGGACGCTGGTGCTGGTCGAGTAATACACGCCGTTGGTTACCGCGTCGTGGGCGGCGTAGTTGTCCAGCAGCGTGACGTCGCGCACCAGCGTGCCGGTTACCGTGCTGCTGTCGAGAATGACCATGCCCGACCCGCCGGCGCTGAAATTAGAGCCGGGCTTGATGATCGCCCCGTTGCCCTCGAGCGTGGAATTGGTGAGCATGCGGATAGGGCCGTTGGTGTAGTAGGGGGTCGCGCCGGCGGCCAGGACGCAGCACCCTTGCGCGAGCGCGGCGGCGATATTGGTCGTGTCTGCGTTGCCGCTGGTGTCGTTCGTCGGCGCCACGAACGTGGTTCCGTTTACGTAAACATCGTTGCTGGTGATCTGGAATAGCCCGCTGAGCATTTCCAGTATCGCGCCGCCGGTGGACGTCGAGAACTGGACAGCGGCGTTATTGACCTGCACGAAGTTATTCGGGTTGCCCAGGGCGTAGCTGGTCGCGCCGCCGGATCGCACCGCGTTGCCGAACGGGTCGAAGTTGGAATTGGTGATCGAGTAGACAGGCGGGTTGCCGAGCTTCGGGGTGGTGCCGGGCGCGTACTCGAACAGGCCGCTGATGGCGCCGGTGGGCCCGTAGATGATGACGAGCCGGCCCTTGAAGGTGCCCGATGTGCCCGGGCCCAGGGGCCCGCTGTCCATCGGCGTGCGCTGCTGGTCGAGGCGCCGGCGCGGCAGGCCGCCCATCAGACGAGCACCTGGGCGTTGCCGTAGACGCGCAGCGTGGCCAGGTCGCCGGGGTTGGCGCCCTGCCAGGTGACGATCACGTACTCGCCGGGGGCCAGGGCGGCGCCGCCTAGCGGCACCTGGTCGCCGCCGCCGTTGTAGGCCTGCCCGGCGGGCACGATGCCGGCGGCGACCGCGGGCCCGGTGGTGACCGCCGCGGTGGACGTGTCGAGCGCGCCGGTGGTGGTCGAGATGGCGACATAGGACACGTACCAGGTGGCCAGGCCGTCGGGCCCGGCCAGCAGCGTCAGCCTGCCGCTGGCGGGCACCAGGGCGGTCACGGTGCCCTCGCCCGGGCGTATCTGCTGGGTGAGGGTGCCGGTGAACTGCGACAGCGGCGCCGACGGCGGCCGCCAGATGCCGGTGCCGGGCAGGCCCCAGCCGCCGGCCCGGCGGGCGGGCACCGGCCAGGGAAGACTCCGGCGCGCCGCCACGTCAGCGGCCGTAGATGTAGTTGACCGACCCGCCGGCGCCGAGCGAGCCCGGGGTGAACGATGCCGGCATGCTGGCCTGGCCGCCGGTGAAAAGGTTGGGCAGCAGGCCGCCGAACATCGGCGCCGCGCTGGAGTTGAGCGCCTGCCCGGCGAAGCCGATCGTCTGCGGGCTGGTGCCGGTGAAGTTGTCGAGCATCGCGAGGTAGTAGTTGGTGCCGGCCTGCACGGGCACCGGCGCGGTGAGCGCCCCCTCGCACAGCCCGGCGGCCTGCATGGCGGCGGTCATGTCGGCGGTCTGGGCGAGCAGCGCCCCGGCGGCGCTGTAGATGGCCAGCCGGTTGACCCCGGCGCCGGGGGTGACCCCCGCGGTGTGCAGGTAGGTGCCCAGGGTGCTCAGGGTGACCGATGCGCCCGCGGTGGCCAGGAACGCCACCAGGGACTGGGCGGGCACGGTTACCAGGCTGCTGACCAGCAGCGGGGGAATGGTGGCGATCGGGGTGCCCGCGGCGGCGGCGGACAGGCCGCCGGCGGCCAGCGACGGCTGCGCGGAAGGCGTGAACGACACTCGGCTGCCTCCTTAGAGCAGGAACGCCGGCAGCATGTCAAGCGGCATCTCAACCGCGTCGCCGTTGACGACGGCGGCCGCGCTCGCCAGCACCACCATGCGCTGCCCGGGCAGCAGGATCGCGCCCTTGGGTTCCCAGGTGCCCGCGGTCACGCTCGGCAGCATCTCGTTGCCGCTGGTGGGCGCGTCCCGGTACACGGTGGCGGTCGCGCCCGATGCCATGACGATCGTCAGGCGGGTGATGCACCACGCCCAGCCCTGCCGCGGGCCCCACCGGTCGGGATCGTCGATCAGCAGCGTGCCGTTCGGCTGGGTGACCGTCACGTTGGGCGTGATCTGGACGACGTGGCACGATTCCCACGCGTGCTGCCTGGCCCGGGCGGCGCGCTCGAGATTCCTGGTGGCGGCGGCCAGGCCGTCGAGCACCAGCACCAGGCGCCCGGCTATGTCGAGCTCGGCGCCCGCGGCCGCGCCCGCGGGCGGGGCGGCGGGGGCGGGGGCGGGGTCGGGGCCCGGGCGGGCGCCGGCGAAAAGATACCGCATGCCCTGGTCAGGCGCTATCGTCACTGCCGGTCACCTCCTGCCCTTCATTATCACTGTCCGCCGGCACGGTGGCGGCCGCCGCGCCGGCGCCCAGGGCGCCCAGTGTCAGGCGGGTGAGGGCGCCGCCGGTGACCAGGTCCATGCCCATGTAGCCGAGCAGGCCGGCCAGGCCCAGCAGCAGCAGCCCGCCGGCGCGGCCGCATGCCGTGCACCCGCCGCCGCCGTCGCCGTCGCCGGCATCGTCTTGATACTCCACGTGACGCCCCCCTTACCGGGAGTTATAAATCCTGGCTAGTATCCCTGATTATGGCAGACAGTAACCGGGGGGCCACGGCCCGTGTCGACAGCGGGCGGGCGGCGCCGTCACCAACTGAGCGGCAGGCGGCCGCGCTCGAGCGGATCGCCGCCGCCGCCGAATCCATAGACAACCGCCTTGGCGAGCTCGCCAAGGCGATCGAGCACTACCGGCCGGCGATCGACCGCGCGGCCAGCGTCGCCGGCAGCCGGGCGGGCAAGGCGGCACTGGCGCTCGGCGCCCTGGGCGGGCACCGCCGTGGCTGACCCGACCCAGGACTACAGCGAGGCGGCACGGCAGCGCGCCGCCGGCGCGGGCGAGGCGCTGCCCGACGGCAGCTATCCCATGCGGACGTGCCACGAGGTAGGCGAGGCGATCGCCGCCTACCCGCAGGCCCCCGGCTCGCACAAGCCGCAGCTGGCCCAGCTGATCCGCAAGCGGGATGCCGAGCTCGAGTGCGGCCATGATCTAGACGCGCTGGGCGGCCGCCAGGTTGACAGCGATGCCTGATTACCGCTACGTCCGCGACCCGTCGGCGCTGTGCGCCGGCGCCGGCTGCCAGTCGCGCACCCTGATCGCCATGGCCGATCGGGCGATGGCCCAGAATGCCGAACTGCTCGAGCACATCGGGCGAAGGGAAACGATGATTATGACAGACGGGTACGACAGCGGGCAGCGGCGGATGATCGAGCCGGCCCGGGCGCTGTGGTGCGAGCTCGGCGGCCACAGTTTCGGCGAGCGCGACCCCGGCATGCGGGTGCTGGCCATGGGCGGCACCGACGACGCCGGCGAGCCGGTGGGCGATTCGCTGACCGCGTGCGGTGCGTGCGCGCCGAAGATTGGCGCGCGCCTCACCCGCCCCGCCGAGCTCGCCGCGCCCGCCCCCGCCCCCGCGGCGGCGGCATCCCCGTGGCCGGCCGGCTACGAGGTACCGGGCCCGGCGCCCGCCGCCGTGCCGGCCGGCTGGGATCCGCAGGGCGACGGGGGGCCCAGGCTGTGACGGGCAAGCAGCCGCCCGCCGGCGGCGGCCAGGGCGACGGCGGCGGGCAGGGCGACGGCGAGGCGGGCAGGGTCAAGGCGCTTGACGACCGGTTCGCGGCGATCGAGAACGAGCAGCGCGAGCAGCGCGGCATTCTCGACAAGATCGCGGCCGCCGTCGGCGGCGGCCAGGGCGGGGCGCCCGCCGGCGGCGGGCAGGGCGGCGCGCCGGTGCCGCCGGTGGCGTCGATCGCCGACCAGGTGCGGCAGGAGATCGCCGACGCCGACCAGCGCCGCCGGGCGGAGGAAGACGAAAAGACCTGGCGCGCCGGGGTGACCGAGTTTATCGAGCAGGTCAAGGCGGAGAAGGCGCCGCGGCCGCCGCAGACGGGCCTGGCCGCCCGGGCGCGCCGGGTCGTGCTCGGGAAAGACTGGGATGCCTGATGGGGTGGCTGGAAAAGGCGACCGTCAAGGACAATACGCCGTGGTGGGTTCCCGGGGTGACGCTCGGCGGCGCCGCCGGGATGCTGCTGCAGCGGTGCGACCCGTTCGGCTATGAATCCGGGGGGCCGGCGCATCTCGAGGGCGGTTTCTACGGGACCGACTCGCTGGGCCCGCACCTGTGGCACTGCACGGCCCGGGCGGATTCCCGCTACCGGATGGAATGCCGGTGCGAGCACCGCGGGCGGCCGAAATGGCTGTGCAGCGGGCACGTGATGATGATCCGCCAGCGGATGAGCGGGGTGTGCCCGCCGTGCGCGCACCCGCCGGCGGAGATCGAGATACAGGCCCAGATGGCGGCGGTCAGGCACAGCGCCAGCACGGGCATGTCGATTGCCGAGCTCGGCGCGCTCGAGGGGCGGCTGTGGCTGCTGCAGGAACGGCTGGACGAGCTCGTGGCAAAGGGCCTGGTGCACCGCTGCCGTACCCGGCTGGTGGAGGTCAGCTGATGGCGAGACTGGAAATCACGGGCCTGCCCGCCCCGCAGATCGAATACTGCGCGGTGTGCGTGGCGTTCGCCAAGGGCGCCATGTTCGCCGACGAAAAGGTGCGCGAGCGCGCCAAGGCGGCGCTCGAGAACGACGCCGAAGAGGTCGTGTTCATCGGCCCGCCGGCCGGCTTCCGGCCGCAGCTGCAGGAGTCGGTCACCATGGCGCCCTCGCCCAACGTGGGCGGCGGCATCCCGGTGCCGCTGTGCTGGACCCATGCGCCGCTGATCGACGCGAGCCAGCCGCCGCCGCCCGACCAGCCGCCGCCGCAGCTGTACCGGGGCGGGGGGCTGAATTGAGCGCGGCGGACGGCGCCGACGACGCGACGGTGCGGCAGGTGCTGCGCGAGGCGGGCGAGACGATCGGCGCGCGGGGGCGGATCAGCGATGCCCAGTACGCACGGTATGACGAGCTATCCGGCGCCGCCACCACGCCGCCGCGCCCGGCTGGTGTCGGCGCGGCGGCGGACGGCGACGGCGACTGGACCGCCGGCCTTGACGACGGCGCGCCGATCGGCGCCGCGGCGCCGCAAGCCCCGGCGCCGCCGCGCCTCGAGGCAGAGCAGCGGCCGCGGACGGTCACCGCGGCGGGCCCGTCGCTCGGCGACCGCGCCCGGGGGATCCGCGACCGCATCGGCGGCGGCAGAACAGGAAGCGACGCCGGCGGGGCCCAGGCGGGGCAGGGACGCGCCCAGGGCGGCCGCCAGCGGCAGGGCAAGGCGAAGGCGAAGGCGAAGCCCGCCCAGCCGTGGCGGCCGACAGCGGGCGTCATCGGGGGCATCTGGCGGCGCGCCGCGATGTCAGCCGGGGCGCTGCCCGCGCTGCAGCGGATCCTCGCCGCCCAGGCGCCGATGGCCGGCGTCGCGCTCCAGGACGGCCTGCGCGGCACGCTGGTCGACCGTGTCCTGCTGCAGCCCGCCGCCCGCTACCAGGCCCAGAGCGAGACGGTGGCGGCCATGATGGGCGTGCCGGTCATGGTCGCGCTGATCAGCGTCCGCGGCCGCCAGCAGTACACGCCCGACGGCAAGCCGGTCATCAAGCCCGACGGCAGCCCGGTGTACACCCCGGACACCGAGATTATGATGGGCGCGCTGAAAATGTGCCTGATGTCATGGCTTGCGGTGTCGGAGCGGCACGCGGAAGAGGTGATCGCCCAGGCGGAGGAAACGCTGCGGATGGGCGCCCAGGCGGACGCGCTGCTGCAGTGGATTTTCGCGCCGCCCGACGGCAAGTCGGTTGACGACCTGGCCGCCGAAGCCGGCCGCGCCCCGTGGGCAGGGGAAGACCAGGCGCCGCCCGCGGATCCGCGGCACGGCCCGGCGGAGCCGCCGCCGCCGTCGCGCGGCGGGGCGAGCTCGGCGTACGCGCCGGCGCTTACCGTGTCGGTGCTGGGCGGCGGCGGGTGAGCTCGCTGTACGTGCCGCCCGCCGGGCCCGGCGCGATCGCGCTCACGCCGGCGGAGTTCCTGGCGTGGGCGCGCGGCGAGCTCCATGAGGTACGCCGCGACGGGCGCGGGACGGTGAAGCTGGGCCCGCCGTGGCAGCCCGGGCAGCACATCGCCACGCTGGGCAAGACCCGCGAGGGCAAGACCAACCTGGTGGTCTGGCTGTGCAACAGCCTGCGGCGGTACGTGCTCGCCCTGGATCCCAAGGGCATGGATGAGTCGCTGTCGGCGTCGGGGTGGCTGCGGGTGTCGACGGTGCCCGGCGGCACCGTCAGGCCGGCGTGGCGCAGCGAGGAATGGCGGCTGTGGGACAGGCTGCAAGATGACATCGCCGAAGGGCGCCCGGCGCGGATCATCGCCGGCCTGCCGACCCGCACCCGCGACGCGGACGCCGCCAACCGGGTGCTCATGCGCGACGCGATCGAGTACGTGAGGCAGGCCGGCGGGTGGACGCTGGTAGTTGACGAGCACCAGGTGCTGTCCGACCCGCGGATGTTCGGGCTGGGCCCGCCGATCGCGCGGACCGCGATCACCGCGGCGCGCGACAAGACAAGCCTGATCGTCAACATGCAGTACCTCAGCTGGGTGGAGAAAGCAGGGGTGCGCCAGTCGACGCTGCTGGCCCTGGCCCGCACCCGCGACCGCGACCTAGTCCAGCTGGCCGCCCGCGCCGCCGGGCGCCCCTGGCAGGAGATCGCCGCCGCCCTCGATGAGCTTCCCAAGTTCTGGTGGCTGATCGTCCCGGACGAAGTCCGGGCCCCGATGCTGATGGTGAGGCCCCCCAAGGTCACGTGACCTGCCCCGGCACGCGACCCCAGGGGGCCCCTGGGCGGCGAGGGTCGGACGCCGCCCTGCAATCCCCCGGGAGAACATAGCAGACGCGGAAAGGGGGCAACCTCAGGTTGCCCCCTTTCGCGCGATCGCGCCGCGCCTTACTGTTCCTGCTGCCCCGTGACCGAGCGCAGCAGGTAGGCGAACTGGTAAACGTAGCCCGACAGGGCGCCGATGCCGTGCGACCAGCCCTGAGCGCGCACCGCGGCGACGTCGCCCGCCGGCGCCTTGCCGTGGCCGACCAGCCAGGCCGCCACCTGGTCGGCGGTGCGGCAGCCGGCCAGCGAACGCGCGTCGGCGATCGCGACCGTCATGTCACTGTAGAAGGTGACGTCCCATATCCGCTCTAGCAGGTCAGTCATGGTGATCACGGCGGAAGCGCAGAAACCGAAGCGCCACGCGTCAGACTGGGCATGGTCGGTGCCGGAAGCGATCCGCAGCGTTTCGGCCAGGTGCTCGAGCATCACCGGCGACATCTTGTAATTGCGCCACTCGGGCGCGGGCGCGGCCTGGATGTCGTGCTGGCCGGCGCAGGCGGCATCGCGGCCGCCCTTCGGCGGCAGCCCGACCAGGCCGCCGCACTGGCCGCAGTACCCGGCGGCGGGGCGCTCGAGGGCCTTGGCGGCACGGTCGGCGGCGGCGGCGGCGAAAAGTGAGGCGGCATCCATCGGGGGTTTCCCTTCTGTCGGGGCGGTGCTTGCAAACCCAACAGTACACGGGATAGACGACACTTTCTAGCCGTGTTGCCGTTTTTCTAGGGGGCAACCTCAGGTTGCCCCCTAACCGCCGGGCGCCGCCCCCCGCGTACGGCGCGCTGGTCAGTGCTTGTCGTGCCATTCAAGGTGCCGCTCAAGCCGCCCGGCTATCTCGTCGTCGCGGTGCTCGAGGCGCCTATGCTCGGCGTCCTTGGCGGCCACCAGGCCGGCCACCTTGTCGACCAGCGCGGCGAGCGAGGCATTGGTGAGCGTCCACGACCCGTTTATCTTCCACAGCAGCCGCACCAGCAGCGCCAGGCCGCCGCCGATCACCGCGAGCGCGCCGATTACCGAGCAGCACACCGTGATCCACGCCGCCGGCGTCATGCCTCCGCCCGGGCGCGCGCCTTGCCGCCCTCGCCGCCGGGCGCGGGCGGCGCGGGCGGCGCGGCGGGGTTGCGGCCCGCCGCGCGCTCGGCGGCGCGCACCCCGGCGCCGGCCGTCACCAGCGCCAGGCCCGCCGCCAGGATCAGGCCGCCGCCGGTCATCAGCAGCGCGCCCATGACGCCGCGCGCCTCGCTGCGCGTCAGGAAGCACCCTTGCCCCAGGTTGCCCCCGGCGCCGCCGATGTCACCGAACCACGCCGTGCCGGGGATGCCGCCGAAGCCAACCAGGCAGTCCGACGCCGCGGCCGCGGTGGTCTCCGCCACGGTCGCCGCGGAGTTGGCCAGGCCGGTCACGTCCGGGGTGGTGCTGCCCGACAGGTACGCCCGGTAGGCGCCGCTGGTGTAGGTGCCCCATGCCTCGAGGCCCTGGCCCTGCAGCTTGCCCAGGGCCAGCTGCGCATTGGTGGCGGGGTCGGCCCACTGCGGCGACGGCGGCTGGTGCGTGCCCGTCGATATCTGCCACAGCCCGAACGACGACTGAGTCCCGTTGTTGTCACTGGGATTGAGCGCGCCCGGGTTGCCGCCGCTCTCGGCTTCGGCGATCGCCGCCATCAGCGCCGCCCACGTCCTGGTGCCGTACCTGGTTCCGGCGGCTGCCTTCATCCACAGCCCCTCGAGCTGCGCGTAAGTCAGCGTTGCCACGCGAGCTCGCCCCCTCTACAGGTAGCCGGTCCAGAAGTTCCATTTCTTCCCGCCGCCGCCGCTGCTCGAGCCGCCGCCGCCGCTGCCGCCGGTGCCCGTTGTGCCGTCTGCGCTGCCGCCGCCGCCAGGCCATACCTGCCCCTTCGGCACCAGCGGCGGCGACCCGTCCGCCGGCCACTCGTACGGGTGCAGCGGGTTGAACCACGCGCCGAACGGGATGTCGTATCCCTTGACCATGCACCAGCCCCACGTGGTGGTGCCGTAGCCCGCCCACGCCCACAAGAACGCCAGGGCGATCATCAGGCCCAGCCCCACGCGGGCGCGCCGCGGCGGGCCCCGGCGGGCACCTGCGCGCCGGTTTCGGTGCCCGGCGCCGAGCTCGCCAGGCCCGACTGCTTGGCGTGCAGGTACTGCGCGTAGGTGATCGCGCCTTCCATCGCGCCGCCGATCAGGATCGGGGTGCGGTACTGCGGGTCAAACAGGGCGGCGGCCGCGACGATCACGAAGGCCTCGCCCATGCCGATGTGAACCCATTTCATCAGCGTGGGCGCGCGGGTGCCCGCGTTGAGCTCGGTTGTCTGCGGGCTGCTGCAGGCCTTCGCCACCACTTCGGCGACCGCCCCGGCGCCGACCAGCAGGGCGACGCCCCACCCGGCGCCGCCCATCCTGGCGAACACGGGCCCCCCTCGCTAGGCCGCGATCTTGCGCGCCTCGTCAACGGCGGTCTCAACGTCGTCGAGGATCGCCGACCAGTCAACGTGCTTGTTCCAGCCGCGCCCGTGGCCGCGGGTCGCGAACCGCACCACGGCGTCGGCGGCCTGCTCGAGCTCGGGCAGCTTGCCGCTGCCCTTGACGATCGCGGCGGCCTGCTCGGCGAGGCGCCCGGCGGCGTCCATCACCGCGGCGAAGTGGCCTTGCGGCGCGTCGGGGTGCGCGGCGGCCAGGGCGGCGAGCTTGTCGGCGGCGCCGTTGGCGTACCGCACGGCGTACGGCTCGCCGTTGGCCTTGAGCGCTTCCGCCTGCTGGGCCTTGAGCGTCTCGATCGTCTTGGCCATGTCATCGAACTGGGCCTGCATGCGCGCCATGAACGCGTCCATCTCGGACTCGGCGGGCAGCGCGGGGCCCCGTTCGGTCATCGCCGCGGCGGTCGCCGCCTGGTCGGCTGCCGGGCTGGGCTGGGTCGCGTTGGCGGCCGCCTGCTGCTGCTCGAGCAGTGCGGCGGCTTCCGGGGTCAGCGGGTTGTCCTTGGGCGTGCTCACTGGGCATTCTCCTTACCGTTTGCGCTGTTTGCGGTGTTTCTGGCCCCGCCGGCGGCGGCCGCCCGGGCGCGGCGGGTGCGTCTGAACTCGCGGCGGGTAAGGGCCCCGTCGACCAGGTGCAGGGCGTGCACCGCGGCGTGGCCGGCGATGGCCCACGCGATGGCCCACAGCGGCTGCAGGTGGATGCTCACGGCCGGCCTGCCGCGTGCAGCTGCTGCCACATGCCGGGCCCGGTGGCGGGCACCGTCTGCCCGCGCGGGCCCGCCCACAGCGGCTGCGCCTCGCGGACCGTCGTCATGTCGGCGGTAACCTCCACGATCGTCAGCGGCATGACCATGGGCATCGGCGGCGACGGGTGCGACTGCCAGCCGGCGGCGGCGCCGTCGCCGGCGATCGGCGTAAGGTGCGCCTGCGCGTGGCGGCGCGCGTGGTGCGGCTGGGCGGCGATCCGCCGGCGAAGCACGCTCATTCGCTGACCCCCTCATGGCTGATCCGGCAGACGTCGGCGGCGAACTCGGCGACCTGGGCGCCGGCGTCGGCGGGGGCGCGGTCGCGCCGTGCCAGCCGCAGCGCCTGCCGGGCCCTGGCCTCGAGCAGCGGGCGGTTGCGCACGGCCCAGGTCATCGCCAGCAGCAGGCCCAGCTGGACGCCCATGCTGACCGCCGTGGCGACCGCGACGCGGGCGGCGGCCGCCGCGGCGTCGTCGCGCGGGGCGGGGTCTTGTGCGGCCATGGCTAGTCGCTCCCTTCGTGCAGCCGGGCGAACATGCCGCGGGCTTCCGGCACGGCGGGCCCGTCACCGTAGATGTCACGGCCCATCCACCCCTGGTCGCCCGCGCCGGCGGGCCCGGTCAGGGCCAGGGTGTCCTGCTGCCCCTCGAGGCGCGAGGCGGCCGGCATGCCCGCGTCGCCGGCCTCCTGCTCGGGATCGGTGTGCAGCGGCGGCGGCGGGGGCGGCACGTCGCCGCCGTAGGGCCACGCGGTCACGTCGCGGCTGAGCATGCTTTCCCCCCTAGCTGTAGTGCGGAACCTTGAGCGTCTGCCCGGTCTTCAGCCCGGCGCCGGTGCCCAGCGTCTTTCCGGTCTTGGACGGCGCCGCCTCGCCCGGCGCGTAGGTGTTGCTGTGCGCCAGCTGCGCCACCGTGATGCCGTACCGCCTGGCGAGGCTGGCCAGGGTGTCGCCCGCCTGCACGGTGTACTCGCTGTAGGTGACCCGCTGCGGTTTCAGGGTGATCTTGCGGGACGGCGGGGTGGGCTTCTTGACGGGCGGCTTCTTGGCGGGCGGCGGCTTCTTGCCCCCGCCGCTGCCCCCGCCCGACCCGCCGCCGGTACCGCCGCCCGACCCGCCGCCCGTGCCCCCGCCCGTGCCGCCGCCGGTACCGCCGCCCGACCCGCCGCCCGTGCCGCCGGTGCTTCCTCCGCCGGTGTCGCCGCCGCCCGTGCCGCCGCCCGTGCCGCCGCCGCCGCTGCCCTGGCTTGACTGCCAGTCGGCGAGCAGGCTGGCCAGGTCCTCGAGATCGCTGCCCGTCGCGGTGCCGTCCGCCGCGGTGGTGTCGGTGCCCGCGCTCGCCGAGCTCGAGCGCTTCGACCACCACCACCACAGCAGCCCGGCGCCCGCGGCGACCGCCCCGTACAGCGCGTAGTTGCGGGGGATGCCGGCGATCTTCCCGCGGCCGCCGCCGGGCCCGCCCGGCTCGTCGTCGTCAGCCATGCCGGCTCATCACGTGCCGGGTCGTCTGGGCGCGCCGGTAGGTGTCGGCGTACACGGGCACCACGGTGCCGCCGCCGTAGCGGTAGGTGCCGCGGGTCGGGTCAATGGCGGGCACCGGTATCTGGTTGTCGCTCCAGATGCGCACCCCGGCGGAGTTGCCCCCGGCGGGGAACGGCAGCCCCGGCAGCGTGGTCTCATACCACAGCTGCGGGTACCACTCGGGCGGCGCGTCGCTGCTGCGGCGCTCGCCGAGCAGCAGCGGCGAGCTCGGGTTGCTGGTGTTCGGCGCGGGCACCGCGCGGGTGCCCGGCTGCCCCACCAGGTTGTCCTTGTAGGCCTGCCCGACGCCGATCGTCTTGGTGATCGCCGGCAGGAACGCCGACAGCGACGGCACGCCCGACGTGCCCCACTTCCATACCGTCATCGCGTGCCCCCTCCCGCTAGGTGATCTTCTGCCCGGATACGCCCTGGGCGGTTGTCTTCCACAGGCCGCCGATCGCGCTGCCCGCCGCCTTGGTGCCCGCCGGGTGGGCGAGCACGTCCGCGGCCGCGAAGCCGATGATGGCGGCCATGATCGCCGCGCCTAGCCTCATGCGGTCACCGTTCCCGTTCCCGGCGGCGCCGCGGCGGCCGCCGTCGTCTGCGTCTTGCCCTTCCCCTGGCCCGTCAGGCCCGGCGCGACATTGAGCAGCAGCGCCAGGTCGAAGCCCCACGCGATCGCCGCGGCGGCGGGCGCCGCCCCGGGGGCGGCGTCGGCGAGCACCGCGAGCGCCGCGTACAGGCCGCTCGCCGCCAGGTACCGCCCCGGCGCCGGCGGCCTGCGCACGTGCTGCAGTTCCCGCGTGGTCAGCAGGCCCAGGCCCGCCAGCCACGCCAGGATGATCGCGCGCTGCCCGTTCACCGTTAGCCGGCGCTGCCCGGCAGCGGCTTGACGAACTTGTGGTAAGCCCACGTGCCGCCGACGCCGATGATGACGCCCCACCAGAAGTTACCCACGGGTAAGCACCCCCTTTCGGGCTAGCGCGGAAGGATGACGTAAAGCCCGATCAGCGCGACCCAGCAGGCCGCCCCGATCACCCCGGCGGCATAGCCGGCGTTGCTGTTGCCGGCCGTGTCGGTCCCCCAGGCGGCCGCCATCAGCGACGGGCGCCCCGTCGGGCCCGACGTCGCCGCCGGCTGGCCGGCCTGCGCGACGCTGCCCGGCGAGCCCTGGCCCCCGTACAGGCCGCCGACTACGCTGCCGCCGAATCCGGTGCCGAACTGCATGGCATGCCCCCCTTACAGGACTGGCGCGGGTGTCTCGATCTGCAGGACGGCCTGGTTGACCGTGCCGGGCCCGGCCGCGTTGGTCTGGATGGTGAGGGTGTACTGCGCCCCCTGCTGCGCGCTGGTCGCGAACGCGGAGGTGTCGAGCTCCTCGAACGCGAGGTCGAGCTGCTGGGCGGCGACGGTGGTGGTCGGGTGGGCGATGCCGACCAGCGCGCCGCCCGTGCCGCTGCCCTGCCGCAGCCGCAGCGTGGTGGACGTCTGCCCGGTGCCCGGGGTGAAGTTCACCGACACCGACAGCAGCACGCCGGCGAGGCCCGCCTGCCAGTTGAGCGGCCCGCTGGTGATCAGCGCTATCTCGGCGGCCGCGGGCGCGCCGGAGGTGACGCGCGCGACCTGCGGCCCTGATCCGGCTGGCATGTCAGATCTCCGGAAGGCCCTGCAGCAGCCGGCCGCTCGGGACGATCTGCCCGATGACGGCCGACAGGTTGCCGGGCGTGTTCGAAATCGTGCCCCAGGGCACGCCGTTGATTTCCACCTGCGTGCCCGGGTTCGAACTGAGGAACTTCTCCCCGGTGTCGAGCAGGCCCAGGTCCATCTGCGCCAGTGACGTCTTGCGGCTGATCGCGATGACGCCCGTGGGGCGCGGCGCGACGATCGCCGTGGCGGCCGCCGTCTGGCTGTAGCCGTTGGTCGCGGTCGCGTAGGCGCCGCCGCCGATGCCGGCGCTGATCGCCATGTCCTCGTAGATGGTGGTGATGTCGGAGTTGATGAGCTCCACCGAGTCCACGAAGATGCCCGGGCGCGACGGCCAGGCGTCGACGCGCGCGCCGGTCGAGTCGCGCAGGTCGAAGCCGAGCCACGCGAGGTAGCCGCCCAGCCGCGGCAGCTGCACGCGCAGCGACCCGCCCGACGGAATCGGCGGGTTGCACGGCTGGTAAATGCACTGCAGCGTGGTGCCCTGCCCCGGGGGATCAACCGGGACATTCGGCAACCAGTAAAAATCTGCGTCATTTTGTATGACGAGAGTTGGCGAAACGCTCGGCGCCGTGCTGAAAAGCGTGGAAAGCGTGGCGATCGGCATCTGCAGGTCGGGCAGCAGCGCCGCGTTGGCCGCCGCAATTACCCCGTATGCCTGGGTGAATTCGAACGGCAGGTAGGTGCCGAACTGGAACGCGCCCGACGCCGCGGTGACGCCGGTCCAGCTGGGCAGGGCGCGGATGTCGCGGGTTTCCGCCCACCCGAACTGCCCCGACAGCAGCTGGAACAGGTACAGCATCTCGTACCCGGGGCCCGCGAAGAGGTTGGTGCCGTAGGCGTCTTTGCACTGCAGCTGCGTGACGATCGAGAACGGCGCGTCCACGCCGCCGGCGTTGGCGCTGATCACGCCGCCGGTGCCGCCGCCGGTGGTGTTGATGAACTTCAGCCGGTACCCGCGGTACCAGCCCGGAGCGGCCACCATCTTGGGACCGAAGTACAGGCCGTAGGTCGCCGCCGTCGAGTAGACGGGACGGCGCCCGGGCGCGCTGTGCCGGATGAAGGGCCCGCCGGCCGGCTCGCCGGTGGTCTGCGGCTGCGGCCGTCCCGCGGCCGCCACGGTGGTGGCGTCACCAGCCAACGTGTCCCCCTTAGGTGAGGATCGTCACGACCTCGGCGGCCGTGTGGAGGAGTGTTCCGGGGCTGGTGGCGGCCATCGTCTTGACGCCCCACAGCCGCATGCTGCCGAACACGGGGCGTGCCAGGGCAGTCACGGTGAGTGTCCCTAGCATGATGCGACGGGTGAACATTCGCCGTTTCCCTCCCGGTGCGCCCTGAAATGCCGTTAGCAAAACTACTTAGCGCGGCTAACGACCTGAGTTGGTGGCAGGATAACACCCATGCCCCGATACACAAGAGACCCGCTATCCGAATGGTTTGACGGCGCCGCCGCGGGCTGGGTCGCCCGCGCATACCGCAAGCCCGGGCAATGGGAAATCACCTATCTCGCCCCGCCGTCCCAGGCGCGGCGGCTGCAGGCCGCCGTCGAGCTCGGCATAGGCGACCTTGACGAAATTGACCGGTGGGGAGAACCCCGCTGGACGCGCGCCTTCAAGCGCGCCGTGTTCCACCAGAACAAGCTCTACGGGTACGCCGGCGAGTTCCGCCCGGGCGACCCGCGGCTGTCCGACTCCGCGGCCACCGCGATCAGGTGGGAGACCCGCGGCCTGGTGCGCAAGCAGGGATGGCCGACGCGCCGCCGCGAGCTCGCCATCATGATCGTGCCCGGCGGCGACGCCGCCGCGGCCGCCGCCGGCAGCGCCCGCCCCGCCGCCCGCTACACCAGCCCCGCCGGCGAACGGCTGCGCTCCAAGCCCGCCCCCCCGGACCGGCCGTGGGAACCCGGGTTTTAAAATAGGAGTCCCTGAGTCCGGGCAGACCGTAACGCTGGACGGTTCGATTCCGCTCTGCCGGGCGGGCCCCCGCGCGCAACGGGCCCGCCCGGTACCCTGGCCGCCGCGCACATAAAAACAGGGCCCCGGTTACGCCTTTCGGACGATAGCTCACGGGGCCCTGCCACGGCGCCGGTTAATCCGATGGGCGGGGAGTTTGCCGGCAGCAGGAGTATATATAAAAACCATGCTGCTGAGTTTGAAGTGCAAGATATACCGGAGCGCCGGCCAGGCCCATGCGCCCTGCTCGGGCACCACCGATGACGGAACCGAGCGGCCGTGTGAGTGCGAGTGCCACGAGGGGCAACCCCAGGTTGCCCCTTAACCCGGCGGACTACCTGGCCGGCATGCGCGGGGTACTCGACAGCTGGCCCGGCTCCTGGCTGCGGCCGCCGCCCCCGGAGGACCCCGACGATCCCGCCACCTGGCTTGACCCCGCCGCCGACGCGCCGTTCACCGTGCTGACCACGTTCACCGTGACGGGTAACGCGATTCGCTACACGTGGTGTGTTCGGTACCCCTTGGAAACCTACGGTCTGTCGACGGCCTGCAGCGGCGGCGAGCTCGCGCGCGCGGCCTGTGGCGTACCGGTGAGGGGTTGCTCTCCGTCACCACTGAGCTCGAGTATCCGTTAGGAGTAACCCGGGCCGTAGTGCACTGGCCGGTTTTGCCAGTGTGCTACGGAGCGGGGAGTCTGAGGGGGGAACCCCTCAGGGTGGGGGTACAAGGGGGGCCCTGCCCCCCTTGAAGGGCAAGGCCGCGGCCGCCGCCACCGATTACCCTCAGTCATTGAGGCATTACTAAACTGAGCCTTTGGCGTTTTCGCCTAGACTCCCGGTGGGACTGCCCGTATATTAAGCGCAGAGCTCTTGCGCTCAGTTGTGTTGAAGCTCTTGCTTGAGCTCCTTGTTGTGCCACATGGGTACAGCGATGCAGGGGGCGCGCCCGCCGGCTGTGGCGGCTTGGGCGGTCGCGCTTAGTGCTTGGGTTGATGTGACGTTAGCAGGGTGAAGGGCCCGCTAACAAGCAAAGGGCCACGCGCCGTAAATGGCGCGTGGCCCTTTTAATATCCCGGTAATTGTCGACCGTTAACAATTTTGCATTATCGTTGCCGGCCATCTCCGATAACAATTGCTAACCGTCGTGAATTCGCGCGGCAAGACGTCCGTTATCGAGATCACCGGAATAGCATCGGCGCTTATCGTGATCACCCGCTGATTGTCGTGCATCCTGCGGCGGGCATGAAAAAGGCCGGCAGTACCCGGCTCGCCCCGGGTACTGCCGGCCGTGGCCGGCTACGGCCGGCTACACCGCGCGAAGGTGCCGCTCGCGCTCGCTGCCGGTGCGGTCGGGCACGTCGGCGGCGGCGAGCAGCCGGGCCCGGCGGGCGCGCACCTCGCCGATGCGCACCAGGGCGCCGCCGCCGCGCGCAGCGTTCACCGCGGCCGCCGCCAGCTGGCCCAGCCCGATGCGCTTGGCGACGCCCTGGCGGCTGATTCCCAGGATGGCCGCGATCTCGTTCTGCGAGTAGCGGCTGCGCTCGTTGGCCACCCAGATGCCCCGGTTGGTCTGCTGGACAAGCGTCTGCTCGAGCTCGCGCAGGTGCACCAGCGCCGCCGGATCTTCGGCCACCCGGTCGCCCCACGCCACCAGCGCCCGCGTCAGGAACGCCACATAATCAGATGTCTCCACCACGCGCCCGGCGCGGTGCCTGCCTGCAGTCATAACGGATCCCTTCAAGCCGTCGATTAGGGGGCAACCTCAGGTTGCCCCCTCTGAAAACAAGTTATACCCGGCATGCGGATGCTGTCTATGTACTATGATGGATTCATGGAAACCACGATCGGCGGGCCCGGCACATGGCCGCGGTAACCGTCACCATCCCCTCAGAAATCCTCGAGGCGGCCGCTCGCGCCGCCGGCGTCTGGCACCCCGCCGCACCAGCCGCGCGGCTGCTGCGAGACACCGTCTACGCGACCGCCGGCAGGCAGGCACCGCGCATGGCCGGCAGCGGCGGCGGCGCCGCCCCCAAGCGCGCCGGGCGCGAATGGGAGAACACGATCATCTCCCATGCCAACTACCGCGGCTTCGCCTGGGACCGCGCCCCGCTGCGCGGCGCGCGCGACCTGCTCGACGTAACCGGCTGCCTGCCCGATGGCTGGCTGATCGGCGCCAAATCGCTCACCACGGGCGCGCGGATGGACGAGCGGATCAGCGAAGCCATGCAGCAGGCGCACCGCGCGATGGACAACCTGCGCGCCCGCGGCCTGGGCGACCTGCCGCGCTCGAGCACCGTGCACCTCATCGATGACGTGATCCCCTGGCAGATCATGCAGCGCCGCGGGCACCCCGTCGGCGAGGCCTACGCCGTCACCGAATTCGACTGGATGCTACGGCTGTGCGAGCTCCGCCGCAGCGCGGAGAAACCCCAGTGAGCCGGGCAGCGTTCACCGTTGAGGGCGCCGAGCCATCATGGTTCCCGCGGGTGCTGAACGTCCTGGCCCGCGATTACCCGGCTATCAACGATGCCGCCTGGTCTAAGGCGATCAACGAGAACGCCGAAGAGATACAGCGCGAACCTGATCCCGCCAGGCGCGCCCGTCGCCTTACCGCCCAGGTGCAGCAGTCCAACGCCGAAAAGGCCCAGCTGCGCGCGCTGGTCTGGGACATGCTCAACACGATGCCCGCCAGCGAGCAGGCGCTTGGATTCGCTATCCGCGCGGGCGAGCTCGGCGTAACAGGCCCCAGCGGGCGCCCGCTGAAACCCGCCTGCATGCCCGACAGCACAACCGGCGATGATGGCCTGCCGCGCGTTCCGCTGGCCGGCGGCGGCGGCGGATACGACGCTGCCGGCGGGGAATGGGGGCCCGGTGCCTGATTGGTGGCGGCTGCAGCGTATAGCCCGGGCGCTTACCTGGGCGCAAGTGATTATCATGGCCGCCGCGGTAATGGGCTTTCTAGCGGGCGTCATGCTGATGATCGTGGAGCATGCGCCGGTATTCTGCCGTGAAATGGGCGCGCTTTACCTGGTGGCAACGGCGCTTTTCGTGGGCATATTCGTTATGCAAATCGTTCGCATATTCTTCTTGCTAAGGCAAGCCGAAAGCCAGAAAAGGATTATAGATAGCCAGGGTAAGTCGATAGAATCTCTCAGGAGCATAATCAACAAGCGAAGAGGGGACGCAGGATGGCTCAGCTAGTAACAATGTTCGATACGATCGGCGACGATTACACGAACATTCCGCTCAATGCGCCGAAAATCGGCGGCTACGTCACCGGTACCGGCGGGGTGCTGTGGGGCGCCCACGCGTGGGCTAGGTTCCCGCGCAGCGGCCACGTCCGGACCGACCAGACGCCATCGGGCAGCGCGTACGCCATGCGGCGCGACCCCGGCGGCAAAGCAACAGTGCTCGCCGACTGCTACGACATGGAAGACTGGGCCGGCACGCCCACCAGATTCGCGCAGATGGTGCCCGACCGGCACGACGCCGGCCTGCCCAACTGCGGGTACGGCACGCCCAGCACGATGGCGACGGCGGCCGCGCTGCTCGACCAGGTGCCCGGGCGCGCCGCCGGCTGGTGGCACGGCCGCGTCGACTGGTGGCTAGCCGACCCAGACCTTAACGAGCACGAGGCGGCCGCGCTGGTCGGCACGATCATGCACGGCTTCGTGATCCGCGCCGTGCAGTGGGCCACCCCCACCACCAACCCGGGCACGCCGGTGCCCGACGGGGCGCCCGGCGCCACGCTGAAAAGCGCCAACCTTGACCTGTCAGTTGCCGACGCCGCGTGGTTCCCCGCCCCCAAGCCCCCGCCCGCCCCCTGGCAGGTGCAGGCACTGCAGCTGGCCCGTGAGAACGTGCAGCACGCCCAGGCGCTCGTGGCGTTCCTCGAGGCCCACCAGTGACCGTCCAGGGCCCCGGCGACGACGCCGGGCAGGACGCGGCCGCCGCCGCGCTCGCTGACGAGCTCGTCACCGAAGCCGCCGCCGAGCAGGCCGCCGCCGCCCACGATGACACAGGGCAGGATGATGACCTCGCCGGCGTTCTCCGCGATATCCACGGCAACCCGTTTTACCTCTCCCTGGTGCCGGCCGTGGGCAGCGACGGCGCCGGCTGGATACCGGGCGTCGAGATCCACCTGAACGGTGCCGACAGCTGGGTGCACTCCGGTACCTCGTGGCGGATGGGCGTGGAGCTCATGCGCGCGGCAGGGGGCGCGCAGGTAGCCGCCGCCCCGTTCCCCGGCTCCACGGCCGCGGTGGTGTGCCACATACAGGGCCTGCCGTCCCTCGAGCTCGGCATAACTGAGGCAACGTCGGTCGCGCAGACCATGATGGGCGCGGCGGTCTCCGCCGTCCATGACAGCGTTATCTGGCGGCACCTGATACGGGAAAAGGGATTTACCGCCGAGGAAGCCGAAAGCTTTCTTAAAGGCATCGAAACCCTATCAATGATTCAATTCCTAGAATCGGATCAACGGGAAATATAGAGGCATACAGAAAGGCGCGCCGCGCGG
>Ga0207700_10000536_pt1 | contig 22231 bp, 20 predicted proteins | sample LARL82metaG_FD_184348 | JGI IMG/M metagenome (GOLD analysis project Ga0207700, IMG submission 184348) | Corn, switchgrass and miscanthus rhizosphere microbial communities from Kellogg Biological Station, Michigan, USA - LAR L8-2 metaG... | ecosystem: Host-associated > Plants > Roots >...
GGCCTGGAATGATCCTGGCGCGGCGCAAAACGGCACGGTGAACCTGGGAGGTGCAGGGTATGCCTACGCCGTGGGGAGCCAGAACAATGCCAACGCGTACGTGGAGCTTGTTGCGCCGATACTGAAGAACCTGGAAGTCGACGCGGCGCTTCGCTACGACTACTACAACGCGCCCCACAACACGACGTGGAACCCCAAGGTCGGTGTCAAATGGACCCCGGTGCAGCAGCTCGCGCTGCGCGGGACGGCGGGCACGGGATTCCGCGCGCCGTACATCACCGAAGGCGGCAACTCCGGCACGATCTTCAACTTCAACTCGATCCGCGATCCGCTGCTTTGCCCGGTAAGCAACCCCGACGGCTCGCCGAACCTGAAATCGCCGCAGAACGCGGTCGGCCCGCTCAATTATTGCAACTTCAATCCGCCCTATCTGCAAGGCGTGGGGAAGACCCTGCAGCCCGAAAAGTCGCAAAACTATACCGCGGGCTTCGTCCTCGAACCCATCAAGAACTGGTCGACGACCTTCGATTATTATTACATCAAGCTGAAGAACCAGATCGTCTCTGCGGCGACCATAGACGGCTTCCAGCCGCTGGACTTCGCGGTTCGCGCCACGCCGCAGATCGTCACCTTCGGCGACGGTTCCACAGGACTTTCGTCGGTCGGCCCGATTGCATTCGTCAACACGCCTTACGTCAACGCCAACCAGACGACGACCAGCGGATTTGACCTGGGGACCGGGTACACGTGGATGCTCCCAGATAAGAGCACTCTGCTGACCAGCGTGGAATGGACGCATATTCTGACTTGGGATCTGACGGCCAATGGAGTCAAGTACAAGCTGGCGGGGACCCACGGCCCGAGCGGCGTCAGCGGCGATACCGGCAACCCCAGGGACCGCGCTCAGGCAGTCATCCAGTGGAGCAAGGGGCCGTTCACGGCGACCGCGACCGTCAACTATGTCGGCCCGTACAACGTCACCGATCCATCCATCGGCGGTGCCACTTGCCAGGATCAGCTTGCGAATGTCGGCAACGAATCAGGACGCTGGGCCAGCGGCGTCGCGCCAAACTACTGCAACGTCGCCTCGTTCACCTATACCAACCTGAATCTGCAATATGCGCTGAACAAGCAGTGGACGCTCATCGGATCGGTGCAGAATCTGTTCAACGCCAAGGCGCCGAGCGACTTCGAAACCTACGGGAGCCTCTTCGGTGCAACGCCGAACGCGACCGGCAATGGGGTGCTCCTGAACCCATCCCTGCATGCGGCAGGCGCGATCGGCCCGTTCATCAGCCTGGGCTTCATCTATCAGTTCAACTGAAATCCGCATCGTCGTACGGCCAGTGGTTGCGGCCGGCTCGAACGAAGCGTTGTCCCAAGCCGCCCGGAGCGATCCTCCGGGCGGTTTTTTTCATCGCTTTATCGCCGGGACCATCGATGCGACACGGGACGCGAGCGTATCAGTTGGTCACGCTGGGGTGGGCAGATCTGCGCGATTTGATGAGATCGAGCTTTGCGGCGTAAAGATCGTGATCGCTGGGCGTCGCGCTGTTGTCGAGCGCGAGCGCCAGCTGCACGCGCGCCTTCTCGGGTTCGCCCAACCCTAGGTAGGCGGCCGCCAGCCACGCCCTGAATTCGTGGTAATACGCGTCGCGTTCGACTTCCTTCTCGAACATAAGGCGTGCCTGCATATAGTCGCCTTTATGGATCGCGGCAACGCCAAGGTCGAAGTAATAGAACGGCGGGTAAGGCTGCAGCTGCTCGAGCTTTGCGGTCAGCGACTCGGCCTCCACGCGGCGGCCTTCGTCATTGAGCACCAGCACCTGGTTTGACATCGCCTGCAAATTAGCCGGTTCGAGCTGGAGCACGCGCGCCAGGACCTTTTCAGCGTCTCTGATGTTGCCGTGATGCCGATAGACCACGCCCAGCGTGTTGTAGGCGCTCAAGAATCGGGGGTCCTGGCCGATCGCCGCGCGCGCCCACCAGTAAGCATCGTCGACACGTCCCGCCGCGAGCGCCTCCGCTGCGCGGTTGTTCATGTACATCGCGACGATCGTGGCCTCGCCGACCACGCGGATACGCTGCCCACGAAGGTCCTCGCCGGGGAGAAAGTCCACCGTCAACGCCGCGCTCTGGTTGTTCAGAACAGTCGCGTTTGGCTCCGGCCCGAGCGCGAGATTCACGTGGGAGATCGAGAAGTACATGCCGCCGCTGCGGCTCCACACGGCATCGCCAAGCACCATCTGGTAGCGCACCGGGACATCGATCGCCTTGGCGAAGGCGGCCGTCATCAGCACCAGCGACAGACAGTTTCCGGCTCGCGCGCTGAACGTCTGCGCGGCGTTCCGCGTCAGCGTCGCATCGTAATTGAGCTTGAGGTGGTCCTTGCTGTAGAGCGCGTCGATCAGCGCCAGCTGCCGGTTTTTCGAGCGCGAAGGATTGACGAGCCGCGCGTGCAGGTAGTCGGTCATCTCGCCGCTGAGCGCGAAAACATCCCCCGCGTCGATGCGCTCGGACGCGGCGGCGAACAGATCGTCCCTGAATAACGACTCGACGCGCGATTCCGGTGCCGTGGCGCATCCGCACAGCGTCGCGACGAGCAGTGCGGCAACCGCGAGGCTCGTCGGATATTTGGACCAGCGGGCGAGGCGCGACACGCGTTCCTTTGCTTCCAGCCACCGCCCTATCCTTAGAGGGTGGCACCGGTATTGGCGCGCGCCGGAAGGCGAACGCGACGCGAAAAAGTATCTTCGCCGCTACGGATCCAGTCAAGCCCGAGAGCGGCGGCCCGCGCTAACGCTGCCGCCGGCAAATATGATAAAAAGGGGCCCGCCATGCGCGGCGATGCCTTTTCCAGTCAGCAGTTCCCTTTCGAGGACGCGTGATGAATAGATGCTTCCGTATCGTGGCGTGTATTTGGCTGCTCCTTGCGGCAGCTTCCGCCCTCGCCCAAGTCAAGACCGATGCGACCGACGTGGACGCACTGCGGAACGCGGTACGCGCCGACAAGAAAGCGTTGGTGACGTCGACCCTGAATCTCACGGATGCCGAAGCCAAGAAATTCTGGCCGATCTACGATGGGTATCAGCGCGACGTCGACGTAGCGAATCGCCGGCGCAACATGGTTGTCGTGGACCTGGTGAGCGCGAACAAGCCGATTTCGGAGCTGTATGCGAGAACACTGGCCAACGAGCTGATCGGCGCCGACGAAGCCGAGATCAAGGCCCGACGAGTCATGCACAACAAGGTCTTGAAGGCACTGCCGCCCAGAAAAGCCGCCCGTTACCTGCAGCTCGAATCGAAGATCCGCGCGGTGCAGGCTTACGATATCGCAGTGGGCATTCCGCTGGTCAATTGAGCGGAGCCGAGGGTGTGGGCGAGGATGACTTAGCCTTCGTTGTTGCAGCCCACGCCATGACCTGCGTCGGCGTTCCTCGCGACCTCGGACGCGGTGCATTTGCGCGGCGCTGCATCCACGCAGGGCGTCGCAGCGACGCGCGCCGAAGCGAACATGGCATAGGCGCGGCTGTCGGGCTCCATGCGTGATGGCAGCACGACCAGAACGCCGATGGTGAGGACGGTCATCGCGGTCGCTGCGAAGCTGAGCATCACGCGCGGAGTGGTAGGTTGATATGGGTTCATCGTCATCTCCTGGTTTGGCCAATTGCTGTACCTTGGATGCGCCGTGATGCGCGGTCGGATTCAAATTATTTCGGCGCTCGCAGCCAGTGCCGCAATGAATCCTAGGCGCACGCGATGACGCTCTCAATACACGCGCGACGAACGCATCCAATGGAGGTTCGAGCGACCGCTGAAGACGACGAAGCGGGCTGGCGCCCGACGCATTGTCCAGGATCCCCGACCGTGCTTCGGTTTCGGTGGACTTTTTGTCGCTTTTGTGTAGAATCCGGCGGCCTTGAGATAAAAGCTTGGCCTCGCCCAGCGGCGAGGCCAAGCTGTTTTGACGATCGCGTGCTCGCCTCGGGTGGGACCGCCCGTGGCCCGGACCGTCGTCCGACACAGGGGACAGTCGATGGCGAGCGATTCACAATCGGAGAGTCGAACCCGAAGCGTTCTCGGCCCGGCCTGCCACCCGCGGGCCGGACCCCACGTCGGTTGCCGTCCGTTTACACCGGATCGTAAACCCGCAATCTGACCGAATAATCTTCTGTCTGGGAGACACTATGTCGAATCTGAACCGTCTGGCCGCACTGGCCGCCCTGGCGATCGCGCCGCTGCTTGTTGCAGTGCCGCACGCGGCCCTGGCGCAGGCGCAACCGGCCACTGCCCCGGCGGCTGCGCCCGCTGCGCCGGCGGCACCACCCTCCGCGGCAAGCGCGCCCACGCCACCCGCGGCACCGGCGGCATCGGCAGCGCCGACCCACAGCACCGAACTCATCGACAATCCCTACGGCCTTGAAGCGCTTTGGAAGGGTGGCGATTTTGTCTCCAAGGCCACGCTGATCATCCTGGTCATCATGTCGATGGGCAGCTGGTACATCATCATCACCAAGGTCTACGAGCAGGCGAAGATGGGCGCCCAGGGCCGCGCTGCCGAGAAAACGTTCTGGAAAGCGCCCTCGGTTCGCGAAGGCGCCGAAGGCCTCAAAAAAAGCAGCCCATACAGATTCATTGCCGAATCCGGACTGGAAGCCACCAAGCGCCACCACGGCCTGCTCGGCAGCGTCGACCTGAACGAATGGATCAGCATGTCGATCCAGCGTTCGATCGAGAACGTGCAAAGCCGTACCCAGGACGGGCTCGCATTCCTGGCAACCGTCGGATCGACCGCGCCTTTCGTTGGCCTGTTCGGAACCGTGTGGGGCATCTATCACGCGCTGACCGCAATCGGCATCGCCGGGCAGGCATCGATCGACAAGGTGGCCGGTCCCGTGGGCGAGGCGCTGATCATGACCGCCATCGGCCTTGCCGTCGCGGTGCCCGCCGTGCTCGGCTACAACTGGATCGTCCGCCGCAACAAGAATGCGATGGAGCGCGTGCGCGGCTTCGGCGCCGACCTCCACGCCGTGCTGCTCAGCGCCCAGAAGGCGCCCGCCACGCCCGCCAAGGTCTAAGCCATGGCGATGAACGTCGGTTCGTCGAGCGACGAGGACGAAGTCGTTTCTACCATCAACACGACGCCGCTGGTCGACGTCATGCTGGTGCTGCTGATCATTTTCCTCATCACCATCCCGGTGGTGACGACCTCGATCCCGGTGACACTCCCCAAGGAGCGCAACGAGGTGCGCGAGACCAAGCCCGAGAACATCGTGCTTTCGGTCGATGTCGCCGGTCGCATCTACTGGAACGATCTGCGCATGCCTACGACCGCGGCGCTCATCGACCGCCTCAAGAAGATCGCGGTCCTCACGCCGCAGCCCGAAGTCCAGATCCGCGGCGACGGCGGCGCGAACTACGACTCGATCGGGCGCATCATCTACGCGTGCCAGCGCGCCGGGATCGCGAAGGTGGGCTTCATCACCGAGCCGCCCCCGCGCGCGAGCTAGCTGGTGAAACAGAAGGAATTGTCATGGCGATGAATGTTGGGTCAGGCGGAGCGTCCGGCGATCCCGAGGTCATGATCGACATCAACACCACGCCGCTGATCGACGTGATGCTGGTGCTGCTGGTCATGCTCATCATCACGATCCCGATCCAGCTGCACTCGGTGAATCTCAACATGCCCACGGGCAACCCCCCGCCGCCCCTGGTGCTCCCGGAGGTGGTCAAGCTGGACATCGATCCGACCAGCGTTGTCTACTGGAATGGCGAGCCCGTGGCCGACCGCGCCTCGCTCGAGGCAAAGATGAGCGAGGCCGCGACGCATTCGCCTCAGCCGGAAATTCACCTTCGACCGGACAAGTCGGCAAAATACGCGATCGTCGCCGGCGTGATGGCGTCGGCACAGCGACTTGGGCTGACCAAGATCGGCATCGTCGGCAGCGAGCAATTCATCGAATAGATCCGCGGCGCGAACGCGCAACGGTATTCCGGAGTCGAAGCAAAATGGATTTCGCGCGGCAGCAGAGAAACCCGACGCGGCACATGATAGGAATCACGGTCGTGATCCTGCTCCATGTGATCGTGATCTACGCGCTGTTGACCGGCCTGGCGCGCAGGGCGGTGGAGGTCATCAAGAAGCCGCTGACGGCAACCATCATCGAAGAGGTGAAGCTGCCGCCGCCGCCACCACCGCCACCGCCCAAGAAAATCATCGAGCCGCCGAAAATACAGGCTCCGGTCCAGCCCTACATTCCGCCTCCAGACATCCCCGTGCCGGCGCCGGTCACCGAGCCGGTGATAACCGCACCGACTACCGTCGTGCCTACCGAGCCGGTGGTGATCGCTCCGCCGCCGGTGGTCGCGCCAGCCGCCAAGCCCGCGATCCGCAAGGGGCTGGTGCCGATCCATCGTGTCGAGCCGATCTATCCGCGCGAGGCGATTCGGGCTGGAGTAGCCAAAGGCCACGTGCTGGCGCGCCTGACCGTCGATGAAAAGGGCAATGTGACCGACATTCGATTCGTCGAAGCCGACCCGCCGGGTGTGTTCAACAAAGAGGTAACGCGCGCGTTGATGCAGTGGAAATTTCAGCCCGAGGGCGAGAAGTTTGTCGGCGACGTCGAGCTCAATTTCACGCTCAAGGACGAGTAACGCCGGCAGCCATCGGCACAGCCAAGGACAATGGAGGAGGATCCCGGCCGCACGAAAGTGCGGCCGTTTTTTTGGCTGCTACTTTAGTCCGTGCGCAGCGCGTAGATCAGCGTGCCCCAGGTGGCCGCACCGAGGGCGATGAGCAGCCCCGCGATATCGCCGATGCCCAGCCGGTGCCCGACGAACATGGCGACTGCACCGCGAAACACGTCGTCGAACAGGCTGGGGACCGCAAGCAGGGCGGCAATCGCGGCGCCGGTCCACAGCAGCGCGAGCACCGGCTTGCGCCACGCGGGCGCTGTGACGGCCCTCGGCAGCACCTGCAGAACGCGCGACGAGAAGCCATCGTCGGCAACATACGTCGAGCGATACGCGCGGCCATCGGTGCGCAGCGCCTGCTCGAGCCAATCGCCGTCTTGTTCGGATTGCGGTTGCCGGTTCATGCCTCGTTTCCGTGTCCCCACGCGCCAAGCCTGGCGCGCAGCTTGTCCTTCGCCCGAAGGATGTGCGTCTTCACCGTGCCTACCGGGCAACCCAGGACGAGCGCAGCTTCTTCGTGAGTCAGGTCGTTATGGTAACACTGCACGATCGCAGCCCTTTCAGCGCCCGACAACACTGCCATGGCGCGCTCGAGATCGATGGACAGCGTGCTTGCGCGCTCGCCCGCCTGGACGTTTTCCTGCGGGGGCGACTCGAAGTCGTCGGCGTCCATGTCCTCCGGGAGTGGCACCTCCTTGGTCTTGCGCGCATCCGCGAGGAACGCGTTGTACGCGATCCGATAAAGCCAGGTCGAAAAACGCGCTTCCTGGCGAAACGATTTCAGATTGCGGTAAGCGAGCAGAAACGTCTCCTGCGCGAGATCGTCCGCAAGCGCGACGTTGCCGCCCGTGAGCTTGCGCAGCGTCGCACGCACTGCCGATTGGTGCCGTCGGACGAGCTCGCCGAATGCATGGCGATCGTCGCTGACAACGGCGCGTGCGATCAGCGCTGCATCGCTGACCGGGGTCGAGGGCATCGTCTTGGCCGATAAGCGTGGGCATGGCTCCTCAGTCGATGCCTTTGTCCGTGCTGCGCTGCGTCAAATGACGGTCTTCCAGCCACCACAGCACGATGTAGGCGGCGCCCACGAAAAGCAGCACGAATCCCGGCCAGTTCGCAGCGCTGTTCTCGACCGCGGAATACGTCACGAACGAGAGTCCCACGGCGCCGAGCAGGACACCCTTGCGCAGATCGGACCACACGGCCCGCCGGCGGGTAGCCACCACCTGCTGGTATGCCGGCGCATCGGACGCCTTCGCGGCCGCGGAGGCGCCTGCTTCCGGCATCAGCCCGGAGCGAACGGCGTCGACCGCCTGCGAAGGCGCAACCACGCCGGTCTCGGCCAGCCGCAGCAGCGCTTCGTTCTGAAGCCGTGTCTTGCGCAGCTTGTACCAGACGATCCCGATGAGCAGGATCACCGGGGTTAGAAAGATCGACCCGACCACCAGGAAAATGAGGCCCACGATCCAAGGGGCGGTCTCCATCGCGTGCTTGAACGATTCGAAGTCGCGGTCCGAATCGATGCGTATGACGGCTCGGCCGCGATGATTGCGGCGATCGTCGCCATCGGTGCTGCTGTCAGGGTCGTCCGCAGCAGCGACGACGAATGAGGGCGGGAACGCGGTGACTGTCAACGTGGTATCGGGGCCGCGGATTTCGGCATCGAGCTGCGCAGCCGGCGCGGGCGTCGCCGGGAGCAGCGCCGCGATGACGAGCAAAAGGAACAGCAGCCGCGCTGCGTCATCGCGCCAGGCCAGCGCTGTGATTCTGCCGTGCATGTAGATCTCCTTGGGGGTCATGTGAGCTTAGATGCGCGGCGGGCGTAGCCGGATTCAGCCGGGACCGGCAGACAAGCCGGCGTGGGTCGCGAAGCGACCCTCGACTCGCATGCTATCATTCGCGAGCCTCGGCAACACATGTTGCCATGCCTATGAAAATACTGAGACTTCTGGTCCTTTTGGCCGCCTCTGTCGCGCTGGCTGCACCGGCCGCGGCCGCCGACGAGCCGGTCACGCTCAACTTCGTCAATGCCGATATTGACGCGGTCGTGCGCGCGGTTGCTGAGATGACCGGCCGCAATTTTGTTGTGGATCCCCGGGTCAAGGGCACGATCAACATCGTTTCGGCGCGGCCGGTGCCGCGTTCGGCGGTCTATCCCACGCTGCTTTCAGCGTTGCGCCTGCAGGGCTTCACGGCAATCGAAGGCGAAGGCGTGACCAAGATCGTTCCGGAAGCCGACGCCAAGCAGCAGGGCTCTCCGGTCGTCGCCGGCGGCGCCGCTGGCGGCGGCGACCGACTCGTGACATCGGTCTATGCACTCAAGTACGAGTCGGCGACGCAACTGGTCAACGTGCTGCGTCCGCTGATCACACCGAACAACGCGATCGCCGCGTTGCCCAGCGCCAATGTGCTGGTGATCACCGATTACGCAGAGAACCTTCGCCGCATCGACAAGATCATAGCCTCGCTGGACACCGCGCCCGCGAGCGAGCCCGCGGTCGTCACGCTGCACTACGCCTCGGCGCTCGATGTTGCGCAGATGCTCAATCGCCTTCTGGTGGAGTCCGGTCCGACCGGCGCCGCTCCCGATCCGCTGCAGCGCGTCACCCTGGTCGCCGATCCACGCTCCAACAGCGTGCTCGTGCGCGCCGAAAGTCCGGCGCGCGTCGCGCGCGTGCGCTCGTTGATCGAGCAGCTCGACACACCCGGTCGCGCCGGCGGAAACATGTTCATCATCTACCTCAAGAATGCCGAAGCGGTGCGCGTCGCTGCGACGCTGCGCTCGCTCCTGGGCGGTGGAGGCGGAGGGGGTGATGTCACGTCCGGCGGCGGACTGTCGCCAGCGCCGGCGACGGGGAGCGCGTTGACCAGCGCCACTGGCGGTACAGGTGGTTCGGCGCCGATCGCAGCGCCCGCGCTGGCGTCGACATCGAGCAGCGGATCGCCGTCCTTCACCGCAGGCAATGTGACCATCCAGGCCGATGCCGCGAACAATGCGCTCGTCGTCATGGCGCCGGAGCCGCTTTACAACAACATCCGCGCCATCGTCGAAAAGCTCGACAATCGCCGCGCGCAGGTCTTCGTCGAGGCGTTGATCGTCGAGGTGAGCGCCGACCGCGCCGCCGAGTTCGGCATCCAGTGGCAATACCTGCAGGGCGCGAACAGCACCAATTCGTACGTCGGCGGAGGCACCAACTTCGGCGCGCGCGGTTCGGGCAACAACATCATCGACACTTCGCTGAACCTCGGCAGCGCGGCCAACGGCCTGAACCTGGGCATTATTCGCGGTTCGATCACCATCCCGGGTCTAGGCACGATCACCAATCTTGCGCTGCTGGTGCGCGCGTTGCAGGGCGACAACACCGCGAACATCCTGGCCACGCCTAACATGCTCACGCTCGACAACGAAGAAGCCAAGATCGTCGTCGCCCAGAACGTCCCGTTCATCACGGGACAGTACGCGCAGACTGGATCCTCGACGACGGTCACGCCGTTCCAGACCATCGAGCGCAAGGACGTCGGGCTCATACTGCGCGTCAAGCCGCAGATCACCGAGGGAGGCACGGTGCGCCTGGCGATCTACGAAGAAGTCTCGCGCGTACAGGACCTGACGAATCCCGCCGGTATCATCACCAACAAGCGCTCGCTCGAATCGACCGTGCTCATCGATGATGGTCAGATCATCGTGCTTGGCGGCCTCATCCAGGACAGTCAGACGGACGGAACGCAGAAGCTGCCTTTCCTCGGTGACATTCCCGTCGCCGGCGCATTGTTTCGCTATGATACGCGATCACGTAGCAAGACCAACCTGATGGTATTCCTGCGTCCCACTATCGTGCGCAGCGCGGCGCTGGGAGCGTCGATCACCAACGATCGCTACGACTACGTCATTGGCGAGCAGCGCAGTATCAAGCCCGACACCAACCTGATTCCGCCCGTGCTGCCCAATCTGGACGATCCGCAGATGTCGCTGCCGCTGACGCCGAAATCGTCATTGATGCCGCCGCCCTCGCAGGTACCGTTGCCTTGGTTCCTGCCACTCACTCCCTCGTCGCTGCATCAGGTGCCCGCGCAACCTGCGACCCCGCCCGCCGCGGAGCCGGCGCCTTCGAAATAGCGCCCGTGGCCGCAGGCACCGCACCGGTCGCGCCACCGTCTGCTACGTCGCCTTCCGCAGGGCGGCGCGTTCCCTATGCCTTCGCGCGTGCGCACGGTGTCCTTCCGCTTCGCGACGACGGCGATGCGGTGCTCGTGCTCGCGCGGCCCGATGCTTCGCTGGAGGGCATCGCCGAGCTTGGACGCGTTCTGCAAAGACCGCTGAAGACGCAAACGGTCAACGCTGAGCGCTTCGCGGCCGAGCTCGCCCGCGTCTACAACGAGGCGTCGGCGCCGGTTGCGCAGATCAGCGAAGACATGTCGCGCGATGGCGATCTCGCGCGGCTGCTGCAGGACATTCCCAAAGCGGAGGATCTTCTCGGCGCGACCTCGGACGCGCCGGTGATCCGCATGATCAACGCGCTGCTCCTGCAGGCGCTGCGTGAGCGCGCTTCCGACGTTCATTTCGAGCCGTACGAGGCGCGCTCGGTGGTTCGCTATCGCGTCGACGGCGAGCTGCGCGATGTCATCGAGCCGCCGCGTGCGTTGCACGCCGCGCTGGTGTCGCGCATCAAGGTGATGGCGAGCATGGATATCGCCGAGAAGCGGCTGCCGCAGGACGGCCGGATGGCACTCAAGCTCGGCGACAAGAGCGTCGACGTGCGCGTCTCGACGTTGCCGACGGGCCCCGGCGAGCGCGTCGTGCTGCGCTTGCTCGACAAGGATTCGGCACGGCTCGATCTCACCGCGCTGGGCATGAGCGACGACACGCTGGCGACGATCGACGCGCTGATCCGCGAACCCCATGGAATCGTGCTCGTCACCGGTCCCACCGGGTCGGGCAAGACGACGACGCTGTACGCGGCGATGTCGCGCCTCCCGCGCGGCACGCTCAACATCATGACCGTGGAAGATCCGATCGAGTTCGCCCTCGATGGCGTCGGCCAGACGCAGGTCAATCCGCGCATCGAGCTCTCCTTCGCGCGCGCGCTGCGCTCGATCCTGCGCCAGGATCCCGACATCATCATGATCGGCGAAATCCGCGATCTGGAAACCGCGCAGATCGCGGTGCAGGCGAGCCTTACCGGGCATCTCGTGCTGGCGACGCTGCACACCAACGACGCCGTCAGCGCCGTGACGCGCCTCGCCGACATGGGTGTCGAGCCCTATCTTCTCGCGTCGAGCCTGCTCGGCGTGCTCGCCCAACGCCTGGTGCGCTGCCTGTGCCCGCACTGCCGCCGCGCAGCTTCCGCTACGTCTGCCGAAGCGGCACTTTTGTCACGACTCGGGTTGCTTGCGCAGCCCACGCTGTTCTCCCCGGCGGGCTGCGAGGCGTGCGGCGAATCCGGTTACCGAGGGCGCACCGGCGTCTACGAGCTCGTCAAGATCGACGAGGGGCTGCGCCGTTTGATTCACGATCGTGCGGGCGAGCCGGTGCTGCGCGACGCGTGCACCCGCGCCGGCGTCCGCTCACTCGCCGGCGACGGCGCGCGCTGGCTTGCCGACGGAACGACCTCGCTGGCCGAGCTTCTGCGCGTGAGCGGCGGCGCCTGAACCTGCGCGTGGGCAAGCCGCCGAAGTCACACTCGCTCGAAGCGCCCTTTCCCAGCTTCGGGCACTGACGAGTCACCTGATGGCAGGGTTTCGCTACGAAGCGGTCGACGCAGGAGGGCGTCCCCGCCGCGGTGTGGTCGATGCGGCCAGCGCGCGCGCAGTGCGCGATCAGTTGCGCGTCGACGGCTTGTTCCCCACGGCGGTGGAGCCCGTCGCCTCGGCCGCGCACCGCCGCACCGAGCCAACGCATCTCGGCGCCGCTGCGCTGTCGTTGACGACCCGGCAGCTGGCGACGCTGGTTGCATCGGGCATGCCGCTCGATCAGGCGCTCGCTGCGGTCGCCGAGCAATCGGACCATCCGGTTGCCGCGCGCATGCTCGAGGCCATTCGAGAGCAGGTGTCTGCCGGCGAGCCCCTCGCCGCCGCGCTGTCGCGTTTCCCGCGCACGTTTAGCGAGCTCTACCGAGGTCTGGTTGCCGTCGGCAGCGAGACCGGCCAGCTCGGCGGCGTTCTCTCGCGTCTCGCCGATTACCTGGAGTCGCGGCAGGCACTGCGCGCCAAGTTCACCGCGGCGCTCATCTATCCCGCGCTGATCACGGTCATCGCTCTCGCGGTCATCGCGACGCTGATGCTTTATGTGGTGCCGCAGATCGTCGCGGTGTATCAGCAAAGCAAGCAGACGCTGCCGCTGCTCACGCGCGCGCTGATCGCAAGCAGCGATTTTTTACGCGCAACCGGCTGGTACTGGCTTGGGGCAGCCATCGTCGCAGCGCTGGCGGCGGTATGGGCGCTGCGCCACGAGCGCCTGCGCGAGCGCTGGCAAGCGGCGCTGCTTCGTCTTCCGGTGGTCGGTCGGGTCCTGTCAGGACTCGACAGCGCGCGCTTCGCGAGCACGCTGGCCATTCTAACCGGCAGCGGAGCGCCCTTGCTGCGCGCTCTGGAGACCGCCGCAGGAGTGATCTGGGCGCGGCCCATACGACGCGCGGCGCACTCGGCGGCGGCGCGCGTGCGCGAAGGCGTCACGTTGTCGCGCGCGCTCGCCAGCGAGCGCGTGTTTCCGCCATTGCTGGTGCACCTCGTCGCCAACGGCGAGCAAAGCGGCGAACTGCCGGCGATGCTCTCGCGGGCCGCCAGCGAGCAGGAAAATGACGTCGAGCGCCGCTTGACCTGGCTGGCCGCGCTTCTTCAGCCGCTGCTCATCGTCATCATGGGCGCCATCGTCCTCGTGCTTGTCCTCGCGGTGATGTTACCCATCGTCTCGATGAATCAGCTCATTCGCTAAGCCGTGCCCGCGGCGAGCGCTATGACGCCGCGAACGCGCCGGCGCCTTTCGCAGCCTGCTGCTCGAGCGCCCACGCCACGTGCTCACGCACCATCGCCGAGGGATCGTCGCGGCGGGCCTCGAGCGCGCCGACGATCTCGGCGTCGTGGCCCGCGTTACCAAGGCCGACCGCGAGATTGCGCAGCCATCGCTCGTGGCCGATGCGGCGAATCGCGCTTCCGCGCATGCGCTCCTCGAACTCGGAGGCGGACCACGCGAACAGCGCCGTCAGACTCGCGTCGTCGAGTCCATTCCTCACCGCGAAATCGGGAGTGTCGGTGACGTGCGCATAGCGGTTCCAAGGGCAAACGAGCTGACAGTCATCGCAGCCGTAGACGCGATTGCCGATCAGCGAGCGCAGGTGCACCGGAATGCTGCCCTTGAGCTCGATGGTGAGATAGGAGATGCAGCGCCTGGCGTCCAGCTCGTAGGGCGCCACGATGGCGCCGGTCGGACACGCGTCGAGGCAGGCATGACAGGTGCCGCAGTGCGCGGTGGTCGGTGCCGTCAGCGGCAGGGCGAGGTCGGTATAGATCTCGCCCAGGAAGAAGAAGGACCCGGCGTCCCGATTGAGCAGCAGCGTATGCTTGCCGCGCCAACCCAGTCCGGACTTCTCGGCGAGCGCGACCTCCATCACCGGCGCGCTGTCCGTGAACACGCGGTAGCGGAACGGGCCGACGGTCTGTTCCATGCGCTGCGCAAGGCGCTGGAGGCGATCGCGCAGCACCTTGTGGTAGTCGCGGCCCAGCGCGTAGCGCGAAACGTAAGCCTTGGATGAATCGGCAAGGATCTCGTCGGCGGTGCGCGCACCCGCGGGAAAATAATCGAGCCGCGCGGTGATGACCCGCAGCGTCCCGGGCACGAGCGCGTCCGGTCGGGCGCGGATCGCCGCATGGCGTGCCATATAATCCATGTTGCCGTGACGTCCGGCGTCGAGCCACGCGAGAAGGCGCGCCTCCTCGTCGGAGAGCGCGGTGTCCGCAATGCCGATGTCGGCGAACCCGAGCTCGAGCGCCCAGGCACGAATATCATCCGCGAGCGTCGTCAGATCCGGCCCGTCGTGCGTTACTTCCCTCATCGCCGCGCGAAGCCTTGACTATCGAACCGCCGATTATAGAAGAGCAAAGCGTTGCGCTCGCCGATGAAGCGTCGACACTCGCGCTTGGGGCGAAGATCGCGCGCGGGTTGAGCGGTGGCATGGTGGTGACGCTCTCCGGCGAGCTGGGCGCTGGCAAGACCACCTTGGTGCGCGGCGTGCTTCGCGCCTTGGGTTGGCGCGGACCGGTCAAAAGTCCCAGCTACGCGCTGGTTGAACATTATGTCTTTTCGAGATTATACTTCTATCACTTTGATTTCTTTCGACTCACGGATGAACGTGAATGGGACAACCTGGGCTTCAGCGACGACTTCAGGACCGATTCCGTATGCGTGATCGAGTGGCCCGAACGCGTTGCGCAACGCCTGCGCCGCGTCGATCTCGCCCTGACTCTGACGATCGCCGGCGCCTCTCGCATCGCGCGCATTGCCGCGCGCTCGGCGCAGGGTAGTGCATGTCTAGAGGGCATAGCGTTCAGCTAAGCGGAAGCGCACGGCGCCGTCGCCGCGCGCTCCAGTGCCTTTTGCTGCCGGCACTGCAGTGCGTGCTGTCCGTGCCGCTGCGCGCCGCGACGATCGCTTCGGCGCGGCTGTGGCCTGCGCAGGAGTACACCAGGCTGATCCTCGAATCGCCCTCGCCCGTTCCGCACCAGATGCTGTCGATGCGCAATCCGCTGCGCCTGGTGCTCGATCTCGAGGACGTCGACCTGAGCGGCGAGATCGAGCAGCTTCCTCGACTGGTCAACCCCGACGATCCGTACATCCAGGCGATTCGCATTGCGCGCTTCAAGCCTGGCGTGCTGCGCATCGTTCTCGACCTCAAGACCGATGTGAACCCGCAGTTGTTCGCGCTGCAGCCTTTCGGCCCGCACGGCAATCGCGTGGTGCTCGATTTGTATTCGCTCACGCCGCCCGATCCGCTGATGGCGCTGCTCGAAGGCGAGCGCGCGCGCGAGCGTGACCTGGCGCCGTCGGAGCCACTGGCGCCGACGGCGCCCAAGCTGCAGCGCAGACCGATCATCGTCGTCATCGATCCGGGCCATGGGGGCGAGGATCCCGGCGCGGTCGGCCGGCGCGGAACCTACGAAAAGAACGTGACGCTCGCGATCGCGCGTCGCCTGAAAGCGCTGATCGACAGCGAAGCGGGCATGCGCGCCATGCTGACACGCGACGACGACTATTACGTCGCGCTCAATGCGCGCGTGCAAAAAGCGCGGCGGGTGCAAGCAGATTTGTTCATTTCCGTGCATGCCGATGCGTTTTCGACGCCCGCGGCGCGAGGCTCGTCGGTGTTCGCACTGTCGGAGCACGGTGCCACCAGCGCCGCGGCGCGCTGGCTGGCACAGCGCGAGAACGAAGCAGACCTGATCGGCGGAGTCAATCTCGATAGTCGAGAGCCGATGCTGGCGCAGACGTTGCTCGATTTGTCGCAGACTGCCCAGATCAGCGACAGCCTGCGCGTGGGGCGATCGGTGCTCGAAGGGATAAGCTCGATCAACGCATTGCACAAGGGCAGCGTCGAGCAGGCCGGATTCGCGGTGCTAAAGGCTCCGGATATCCCGTCGATACTCATCGAGACCGCGTTCATCTCGAACCCCGAAGAGGAGCTCAAGCTGAAGAGCGAGGCGCAGCAGCAACGCTTCGCTGAATCGATCCTCGGCGGCGTCAAGCGCTACTTCGCGATGAATCCTCCCTTGGCGCGCGCGCGGGTCAGCTGAAGTCGCGAGCCCTCGCGTACAATCCCGCCCGATGGTTCGCTTTTTCGTCCTGTTCCTGGTGCTGCAGGGGGCGCTGTTCGGGCTGGAGCTGACGCCGTGGGCGCAGGAATGGTTCGTTGTTCCCTGGACGAACACGTTGGCTGCGATTTCGGCGGGCATCGTGAGGCTCTTCGACCCAGCGGTCATGGCGCAGGGCAAGGTCCTGCAAAGCGCACACAACGGCTTCGCGGTGTCGATCGAAGCAGGTTGCAACGGTGTCGAGGCGACCATCGTCCTGCTCGCAGCGATCCTCGCCTTTCCCGCACCGTGGAAGCGCAAACTGCTGGGGCTCGCGATCGGCATCGTCGCGGTCCAGGGTCTCAATATCGTGCGCGTGATCAGCCTGTTTTACCTCGGACAGTGGAACTTCAGCATGTTCGAATGGGCGCATCTTTACGTGTGGCAGGCGCTGATCATGCTCGACGTCATGGTCGTCTGGCTGCTGTGGGTGCGGACGCTGCCGAGAATGGCGCCAGCGCTCGCCTAGGCCCAAAGGCCGGAATGGCGACGCGCTCGCTTCCATCCTTTCTCCTGCTAGTCGCCGCCTGGCTGGTCCCGACATTTTTCATCTGGTGGCTCGCGACGCCATTGCTTGCGTGGCCCGTTGCCGTGCTTTGCCAGATCGTCACCCGCATCGGATTCGCCGACCTCGTGCAAGGCATCGAGCAGTCCGTGGAAATGATCACCTTCGTGACCAATCTGCGCGCACCGGGAACGCTGTCCGCAGCCGCGAAAGCCGTGCTCGAGGTCCCGAGCAACGTCCGCCTGTTCAGCTTTGGACTGCCGCTGTTTGCCGCGATGACGCTTGCGGCGCGCGAAGCACATCCATTGCGCAGGCTTGCGATCGGCTACGCGGCCCTGGTGCCGGTGCAGACTTTCAGCGTCATCGCCGATTTCCTCAAGAATGTCGTGTCCGAGCCGGGTGTTGCGTCGCAGCTGGGTTACGCGCCGTGGCAACGCGAGGTCGTGACCTTCTGCTACCAGTTCGGGACGTTGATCCTGCCCGCGGTGGCGCCAGCGATCGTGTGGGTGCTCCTGCACCGGCACTTTCTGGAAAACCTCTCGGCGCGCCACGAAGCCTAGCTTCGTCTAGCGCGAAGAATCCGCCGCCGACCTGCGCGCCAATTCGCGCTCGCGCAGCACCCTGCGCTGTACCTTTCCCGTCGTGGTCATCGGCAACGCATCGATGAATTCGATTTCCTTCGGATATTCGTAGGGGGCGAGGAATTTGCGCACGTGGCTGCGAATGTCCTGCTCCAGAACCGACGACGGCGCGGAGCCAGGGGCGAGCACGATGAAGGCCTTGACCACGTTGCCGCGCGTTGCGTCCGGGCTCGGAACGACCGCGGCGTTGGCAACCGCGGGGTGCTTGACCAGGCAGTTCTCGATTTCCGACGGGCCGATGCGATAGCCTGCTGCCTTGAACATGTCGTCAGCGCGTCCCTGATACCAGAGGTAGCCGTCGCGATCGCGGGTGGCGAGATCGCCAGTGCGGCACCAGTCGCCGCTGAACTTGCGCGCCGTGCCCTCCGGATTCTTGAAATAGCCAAGAAAGAAGACAGGATCCGGCTCGCCATCCGGCGCGACACGATGCATCGCGACTTCGCCGAGCTCGCCGTCCGCGACCTCGGCGCCCGCGTCATCGATCAGCGCGATCCGATGACCCGGATACGGGCGGCCCATCGAGCCGGGTTTTGCCGGCCAGGAGCCATGCGAATTACCGACGATATAGTTCATCTCCGTCTGGCCGAACATCTCATTGATGGTCACGCCCAGCGCATCGCGCGCCCACTCGAATACCGTCGTTCCCACCGATTCGCCCGCGCTCATGATGCTGCGCAGTGCGAGCGTGTGCGCGTCGCGCGGTCGCGGCACCGCTTTCATGATCATCTTGAGCGCGGTCGGGAAAAGGAAGGCGTTGGTGACCCGGTATCTGGCCATCAGCGCGAGCGCGCGCTCCGGGTCGAAGCGCCCGCGATAACCGACGATCGGGCGCCCGAAATACAGCGTCGGCAGCAAGGCATCCATCAAACCGCCTGTCCACGCCCAGTCGGCAGGCGACCAGAAGACGTCATGCTCGACCGGAAAACCCTCGTGCGAATAGACGAAGCCTGGCAGATTGCCGATCAGGCATCGATGCGGCATGAGCGCGCCCTTCGGCGGACCGGTGGTGCCGCTGGTGTAGACCAGCAGCGCAGGATCGCCGGCACGAGTGGGCGCAGGCGCGAAATGAGGTGAGGCCTTCGCAAGCAGTTCGTCCCAGTCGATCGTCCACGATTCCCGTGCGCCGGCGACGCCGATGACATGCCGCAACGTCGCAACCTGATCGCGTACCGCCGCCACGTTGGGTAGCGAGGCCTGATCCACGATCACCGCCTTGGTCTCCGAGTCGTCCAGCCGGTAGACGAGGGCGTCGGGCCCGAACAGGAACGACAGCGGGACCGCAATTGCACCGAGCTGATAACACGCGATGTGCGCCACCGCTGTCTCGGGACGTTGCGGCAAGACGATGGCGACTTTGTCGCCGCTACCGATCCCGAGCGCACAAAGCGCATTGCACAGGCGATTGGCCTGTTGGTGCAGCGCGGCGTAGGTCAGCGTCGCGCTCGCGCCGTCCTCGTCCTCCCAATGGATAGCAACGCGACCGGGATCGCCGGCGTGCCGGTGGCACGTCGCGAAAGCGATGTTGAAGTCGGCAGGAATCCGCCACCGATGCTGCGCGCAGATCTCGTGGTAGCGGTCGACGGGCATGCGGCTTTTCAGGTGCCGGGAGCGGCCGCGGATGCTGTCGGCGGTTCGTGCGATTCGACCGTCGCCCAGATCCAGTCGGGCTGCTGCTCCAGCAGCCGGCCGAAAGCAATCGATTGCGTGGTGCTGGCGACGCTCATCTGCAAGCGCTTGCCGGGCTGATATTCTCCCGCCGGCACGATCAGCGTCTGGATGGGCGCGTCGCCGCTGCGCTTGCGCAGCGATAGAAACAACCCGTGGAACCTCCGTCCGCTCACGGTAGGCGACTCGCCGTCCACGGAATACTCGGCCTCGCCGCGGCGCAGACTCGAGAGCTCGACGCCGACCAGGTTGTTGGCAATCACCTGCAGCCCGATTTCAGCGCGATCCGCCGTCAGACGCTTCATGCGACGAACGATGCCCAGCGTCCACAGCGGCTGCCCGCCGGCGCGGATGGCGGCGAGCGTGCCAAGTGTGACCGCATTGATCACCGTCATCGGCGCAATCAGCCGGTAACCGGTCTGCGAGACGTCGCGCACCTCCCACGCCCCACCCTGCGTGGCGTACGTCGCCAGCCGTCGGCGCACCACTTCCTGCGCTCGGCCGCTTTCGTTGCGCAGGTGGCCGAAGGTGGCGAGCTCGACCGTTTCGCCGAAATTGCCGGTGCTGTTGGTCCGACGGTCGGCCAGCGGACCGACTTCTTCGTCGCGCAGAAAGCCAGAAATCTTGGCGAACCCGACGATCGCATCGACGCTGCCGGTCGCCGATTGCCGTTCGCCGCGCCGGGCGACCGGACGAAACTCCGGATCGACCTGTGCCGCGAGCTTGGTGAGCAGGCTGAGCTGCTCGGCGCGGCGCGGCGTGCGTTCGGAAAGCGGGTCGTTGCGCACCTTTTGCTCCAGCATCAGCACGTTTTGCATCAGAACCGCGTGGAGGGGACGGGTGTCCAGGAAAAGCACGCGGCCTTCCAGCGGTTGCGGCGTGCGCCTGCGCAGCCCCATCCGGTCCCCCAGATCCACGTAAAAGCTGGTGAGGGTAGGTGGCTCAATGTTCAGTCGCAGAGGTGCACACCATTCCGAAAGCTGGTCGGCAACCCATTGCACGTGTCGCGGCGAAAGGTTGCCGGCGTTCATCAGCTGCAGCAGCAGCACCCGAAGATATTCCTGCTCGATGGTAGTGAGCACGCCGTCGGCCAGCGTAGCCACCGGAACCCGCTCGATTTGAGCGGTGCATGCCGTCTGGAAAAGCGCATTGAGCTCCGACCAGCGGGCGGGGATCCACTGCTCGTACCGATAGAGCCGGATCTTGGCGTCGACGCCCTGATGCGCGATCTGGCGCGCGATCAACTCCGGAAGCAGCGATTGCCACCGACCGCTTGGGGAACGCCCGGCAAAGTCGCGTCCGAACGCCTGGTAGCAGAGCAGGAACGCCTGCGTGAGATCGAACAGCGCTTGCCACAGCTGGCTCTCGACCCGCGAGGAGCGGTTGCCGTGCTCGAGGTATTGCGCCGTCAGACTGCGGCGCAGCGTATCGGAAAGCGCGTCGAGGTGAAAGGCCGCTTCCAGCCTGGCTGGGTTGCGCGACGCGGTGCGCTCGCCCAGCGCCGCGAGCTCGGTCAGGATGGCCGAGTGGGCGATGAGCGGATCGTTGCCTGGAAACGACGCAAGCCAGCGCTCAACGGATTTCCTGTCCGCGAGCGGGTCCTTGGTCGATCGTCCAAATCCGAACATGAGGTCCTGTCGTTAGCCGCGGGTGCCGGACGAGACGAGCACAGCGCCGTCTGGCGTCAGTGGCTGACGCAGTCGGTCGGTCGCATTCGCCGGACCGCCCCAAGGGTAGGCTGCGGCGCGCGGTTTGGCAACGTCAGCAAAGCCGGTTATTCGGGGCGTGGCGCAGTTTCTATTTGAGTTGGCGATGCCGCCGGTACGATACTTGCACAGCCCTTGTTGTCGTCAGCAGTCAGGCGGCGTTCAAGCGATGAAGCGGAGCGCAAGCCGGTGTTCCCGAAGGGGATTGCCGGACAGGGATGAGCCCGCGGCACCGTGGAAGACGCCTGCCCGAGCCCGGTCTGACGCGTTGCGGCGCCTTTTGCCGCTGCGCGCTAAACTGAAGCGGACAGCTGAATTCTTTATACTTGTGACGCACAGGAGTGCAAAGGGACACCATGGGAATCCTCATCAAAGCGCCCACGCGCCGAAGCGACGCGGGCCCGCAGCTGGCGGTGGCCAGCATGGCAGGTGAAGTTCGCGATTCGTTGCACATCCGTGAAGTCGTGCGAATCACGGGCCTGCGACGCGAGCAACTGTATATGTGGCAGCGCAGGTACGGTTTCCCGAATCCAGCGCGCGACGGTTTCGGAGACCGTGTCTACCCGCCCGACCAGGTCGCGCGCCTCAAGGTCATCAAGCAGCTGCTGTCTGAGGGATGGCGCGCTGGCGCGGTCGTGCCGCTCGCGGAATCGGCACTGCAGTCGATGCTCGGGATCGCGGTCGAGGATCCCGCCCCGCTGCCCGACGAGATCGAAACCGCAGTCAGGTTGCTCGGCGAGCACCGCGTGGGCGAGCTGCAGAATCATCTGTCTAAGCTTCTGGTCGGCCAAGGACTGCGCCGTTTTCTGGAGCAGACGCTGATCCCGCTCAATGAAGCCGTGCATGAGCACGTCGTCCGCGGCGACATGCAAAACTTTCAGGAGCTGCGCTTCGGCGATCTGGCGCAGAGGCTGCTGCGCGACGTCACGCGTCTCGTGCGTCCGACGCGCGATGCGCGCCAGATTCTGGTGGCGACCCCACCCAACGATCCCAATCAACTCGGGCTCGCGATTCTCGAACTGCTGTTGTTCACCGAAGGCGTGAACTGCCTGACGTTGGGCAGCGGCGTGCCTGCGCAGGAAGTCGCGGGTGCGGCGCGCTCGTACAAGGTGAGCTTGGCGATCCTGCTGTTCGATCGCGGCATATCCGGAAAAATTGCGGGCCAGGAAATCCGCTCGCTG
>Ga0207700_10000540_pt1 | contig 22123 bp, 33 predicted proteins | sample LARL82metaG_FD_184348 | JGI IMG/M metagenome (GOLD analysis project Ga0207700, IMG submission 184348) | Corn, switchgrass and miscanthus rhizosphere microbial communities from Kellogg Biological Station, Michigan, USA - LAR L8-2 metaG... | ecosystem: Host-associated > Plants > Roots >...
GGAGGTGGAGTACGACAGGGCCTGTGTGGAACTGCCGCAGTTATTGACCGACACGGCCGCAGGGTCCGCGGAAGCGCCTTGGCCCTGTAACAGGGTATCGGCCGCCATGGCGGCTACGGCCGACACGTTGGAGGTTCCCTCGCCCAGCAGCAACCCGTGCGTGGTCAGTGTCCCCAGGCCCGTGCCGCCCTGTGGCACGGTCACGAGGGCGTTGGTGGTCAACACCGTTGCGCTCGCGTTGGGTAACGTGAACGTCTTGGTGGAGGTCGCAGGCCCTACAAAGGACGTGAACCCGTTGGACGTGCCGCCATCGGTCGAGGGAAGAATGCCGGTGATAAAGGGCGAGCCTGCCGCGAGGTCGACATTTTGCGAGTTCCAAGTCCCGCTTAATGCCCCACCTGGGCTGAATTGATTGTAAACGGTCGCGCCCATGAGCCCGGTGATGACCAGGCCGAGGAGGAAATAGCCGATTTTTCTCATGTGACGATCCATTGTCCGGCGGTGGTGCTGTAGACCAGCAACACCGCAGTGCGTGGGGGTAAATCGAGGTCGCCGGAATTGCGGAACCGATTAGCCGCGAGTGATCCCGCATTGAGGGCCGCCAGCGTCAAATCGTTTGCCGCATCCGCGTTAGCGATAATCAACACCTGGCGATCGGAGCCGGCAGTCAGTCCGGTCCATGTGGCTGGGCCGCCGCCCAAGGTGACATCCAGAATTCCGACGCCCCCGCCGAATCCGGTAGGGGCAACGTCATTCAGACTTCCGCTAGCGCTCGCATAGGCCAGGTATGTTCCGGCCTGGCCTGGGGGAGTGGCCGCCGCGAAAGCAGGGGCGCCGCCAAGCATGGTCAATACCTGACCGGAGGTGCCCAGGGCTATCGGTCCAACGGGCGGGTTGAATGTTGGAGGTGTAAGAAATCCGCCCACAGTCTGGGACCCTCTCAGGCGATATTGAGGGCCTTTTTTAGCAGGCTCACGAGTTGCGCCATCTGTGCCGTGTCGGTCATATTGGTGGTATCGCCAACCGGGTCTGTTACTCCGCCCTCCTTAATCACGCCCTGAATAAGGACGGAGGCACCCGATGACGGGCCGAACCCGACATAGATAGCGTCAGCCGGAACCCGGACATCCAGAACGATCCCGACGCCTGGCGGCAACGCCAGGTCATACCCGACGACTGGTTGCGTGCCAAAGCCGAAGTACATCGTCGGCGCGAAATCCGGGCTCGTGGCGGTTGAGTTGTTTTGCATGATGAGCAACGCCCTTTGTTCATTCGTCCCAACCAGGGCTTGCGTCACGTCGGTCGTGATCCCAATAGGGACCGAGTTGGTCATGCGCAACTTGTTCACAAATTGACGCACGCCAGCGCCCCGATAGGGGCGCTCGTTGAACGCGCCGCGGCCTAGGACTGTCCAACTGGGGTCGCTTGCCGCCTCGCCATCCGGAATTAGGACTTTGCCCAACATGGGCGCGCGCCCCGTCAGAGGTTAAAAGGCGTGTTGGGCGGCAACCGGAACCCGTGCATGATGAGATACAGGTTTGTGTACGTCGTCGATGCGGAGTAGTTGTTCCAGTTGAAGGTTATGATCGAATTCGCGCGGAACAACCTGGGCAGAATCAACCGGTAGGGGCGCTCACCTGGCCCTGCGATACAGGGCAGGGGAACAACCGCATTCATCAACTGGCGCTGGCTTCCCGTGTCGGTAATGACAACCGTGACCAGGGGAATAATGATCGTTCCTTCGTCCGTGGCCGCGCCCGCCACGTCGGTCTGATACGTGGTCGCGACCCAGTAAAAATCGGTGCCCGCGTCGATGTTAATTTGCGATGGCACGTTGGCGGTTGGCGCAATGGACGCGACGACCGTCTGGTAATACGTGAGGTCTATTGCATCCAACCGCGGGTCGAGGAAGTTTTTACCGATCGGCCGCGCCAGTGTGTTCTGCAGTGGCGCGGGTCCGGTCGGTTGCTGGTTTGACATCGGTAAGCCTCCGGTGTGCGAGTCGAGGCCGCTGTCAGGTCGCCTGGCGAATCAGGTAGCCGCGCATGCGCTCGCCGATTCGACCGATCTGCCCGGAGGGCAACGCGATTGCGACCGGGAAGTAATAAAACACGGTGAACAGTTGATTTGTTTGAATGTAAATCGGCACCAACGTGTAGGGTTCGCCAGACCAACGCGCGTAGGCAATTTCCCCGCCCGCGTTGGTTGCGGCGTTTCCCGTGACTGCCGCGCACACCGACAAACCAGTTGTCGGCGGGAACAACATAAGCGGACCGTCCTGAATGTAGTAGCGGTCCGTTCCAACTTTTAAGGCCTTGAAACCCTGGTTTCCCACCTCCCACACGTCATTAACAAACAGACCGATGGAGGTCGGCACGTCGGAACGACCAGGCAGGAGCGCAAATGGCGAGTTGGTAACGTTGGTCACGCCAGGGTAAAACAGGGTTTCCGACCCGATGGCGTAGAATTCATTTCCCAACGTCAACTGGTTGGGCGCCTGCAAGTTGGTGTCAAACTGCGTCTTGCTGACGTTGGTACCGACACCAGGCGCGGAACTGACACCCTGCCCTTGCTGGTTCGAAAAGAAGGACGTCTGACCGCCGTTGAACCCGCCGGAGGGGTATGCCTGGAAATCAAACAGCGGGTTCCAAATGACGTCTTTTTGTCCTGGAACACCAACACGGTGTGCTAACAGGTAGTCTGGCGAGAGAATCGGACGACCGCCGCCCATGGAAGCCGACGCGGCGCCGCCCATTCCAACAGGAGATTGCGTGGACATAAACTTTCCTTGTTTCCTTGGTTGGTTGGCGCGGTTTACATGCCGTCGCTGGACCAGTCGTAACCCATGAGGCCGCCGTTACCGGCGACGTGCGGTTGTACTGCGATGTATCCGCCGAACTGCCGCGGAACGGCGACTCCGGCGGGTTGAATCACTGCCGCGGGAGAAAACAACTCTCCGCCGTAGTCGCCCAGGGTGCGCGGCATGTAGCCGCCCATGCGGGTTCCTGGCAGGGCATAACTCTGGTAATCCATGTATCCGGACAGTCCCGGAACGGATGCGGGCAGAATGCTTTGTGCTACCCCTTTGAGTGCCCCGTACAACGCAACGGTTGCGGCGCCGACCGCGGCGACGTTCACCTTGGGCGCCAGGCCTGGGCGGAAACGCCTAATGGCGTAGGCCGCGCCAACCACAACACCCAACTTGGCCCCGAGGGCCGCCCAGCCGGATTGCAGTTGTGTTGGAAGGTGGGGCGAGGCATAGCCCCAAATGATATCGAGCGCCAGGGCGCCGCCCGCTCCGATGACACCTGGCACGACGTATTGAGTGCCGATCCGACCGCCGTAGGCGCGAGCGCGACCCGCGTAGCGTCGCACCCGACGACCGGCGCGCCGAACCCGGCGGCGCGCCAGGCGGACGACTGCGTGGGCTCGACGGCGGCGGCGCATGGGCCTGGGGTTGCTGCCTCGTGCATGATGTGTGCGGCGCCTGGTTTTGCGCCGGTTGCTACCGCGGCTGCGGCGCTTGCCGAAATACTGCCGCTGCAATGCGCTCATGCGAGGGCGGCGGCGGCGGTTGCTCCCGCGCGCACGGCGGCGGCGGGGATTCAAGAGCAAAATTGACTCGGACATAGGAGGCAACCCCTTTTCCATGTTGGGTTTGTCCCATGTCCGGACCACTGCGGAGGGCGCCGAACGAAAAAGCAGCTCGTTGTATGCGCAGCGCTGCCTGTATCAAATTGACCGTGAGGCTATGGCGGCCTACCAACACTCGTCAAGGCACTGTCCTAAAACCCCCTCGCTTTGCGCAATGGCTACTGACAGCGCGAGGTTTTCGAACACGCGACCCGACCGCACATGGCGCACCTGGGCGCTTTCGTGGCTTCAGTTTGTGCTCATACCGCGGCTTGTAGTCGACGACGCGCCCTAGCGCGTCCATGTCAGTGATCCCGCGGGCGGTCACTTTGAACCGTCCGCCGAACAGGTAGAGTTGATTGCGGCGAGTGCCCGCGTATATCGAGGGGCGCGAACCAGGCGCGAAATCGTGAACGTATAAATGAACCTTGCCTTTGTGCGTGGTCATGTAGCCGATAAACTCGACCAGGCCGACACGGGCGACCGCCCTTGGCAAGTCCACACTGACGCGCCGCACCCGTGCGGGGTTGGCCTCACGGAAAGCCCGGTAGAGTCTGACCGCTCGCGCCAGCTCGGCATTCACAACCAGAACAGCCGATAAGGTTTCAGGACCGGAAAACTGTCTTTCAACACCCAGGCCGCCAGTTTGGCAGACGGGGCGTCTGGAAATTGGATGGGCTTACCCTTGCGGCCAAATTTGCCACGGCCCACAAACTTTAGCAGCGGTCCGCCTGGCCGCTGGGCGTACAACACAACGTAGCGCGCCTGTGTGCGCCGATTCACCTTACGTCGCCTGATGCGGCCCTTGCCGATGGTGTAACACCCGTGAGGGTAGGCAATGCGGCCCTTGACAATGGCGCTCAGCTCCGACAGTGGAAAGGTTTCCATGTGCCGGTCGGCGCCGATCACCCGCACTTGCCATTGCTTCGCGCCCTTGTGGCGGAATATGGACTTCACTTGTAGGGCGCCTATGCGGGTGTTCTCAAACACCTGGCCGACGCTAACCCCGTCGACTTCCTGGGCGTTGTCTTTCTCCGGCAGTTTGCGCGTCGTCGGAACTACCGTGCTTTGGTATGGTTTCCGGCTCATTGGGCGTGGTAATCCCCGTTCGTGTCATACGCGGGGCCGCCTGAGGGGTTCGGCGCAATGGTGTAGTTGGTGCCCTGGTAGGTGAAACGGCCAACGTTGTCTGAGTCGTCGAATGCAACATGCACCTGTGCGAGCGGAACCTTCAACCCGTTGGGCAAGATCACGTTGCCCGTTGGAACGACGGTATAGGATCCGTAGAGCCAATTCGTCACGGCAACATAGGCGTTGGCGACGTCAGTCGCCGCCGCGTCGGTCGTCCTTTTCCCGACGTCGGTCACTCGCTTGAGAACGTTGACCACCACCAGGCCGACGACAGCCACGAGGCCCAATTCCAGGGCGCCGAATTTGCCGCTCATGCGCGCCGCCTCCCAAAGGCAAACCACAACCCCGCCGCCAGGAGTCCGATAGCGACCACGTTACCGGAGATCCCGCCGACCGAGGCGCCCGCGGTTGTCATGCGCACGCCCAGCGAGGTCGTCGAGGTCGCATTGGGCGGCAACCCGGCGGCGGCCAGGGAGAGTTGCTGTTGAGTCGCCTGGGCGTGTATGTCCGCCTGCTGTTTGGTCAAAAAATACTGTGCGACTGAATTGACAATGTTGCCAATAACCGAGGTCGTCGATGGTGAGGCCGCGCCGGAGTTGGCCGCGTTCGCAACGTCCGTTGTCGTGGCTGCACTGCCGTCCGTTGGGACACTCGCACTGTCGTCAAACGCGGCACTGTCGCCAAAAAACGTGGTTGTCCCCGGCGCGGCATCATCTGCCAGGCCCATCAGCGCTCCCATTGTCATGGACTGCTCGCGGTCGCTGAATGCATCCGGAACTTGCTGGGCAATGATCGGGGCGGCGCGGGCGTAAATTCCCGGTTGGTCCTGCTGCAACCATTTAAGGAATCCCCTAATTCCGGTATCTGTAATACTGCGCATAACCCTTCCTTAGCGTCGCAGGTACAGGGCTAGTCCCAAACTTCCCAGGGCTGCGACTGCGATCCATAAGCCATATTGATTTAGGAAAACCGTCACACTCGACGGAGTGAGTGCGGCGAGGCCTTGCGGCGACAGCGGTTGGTATACGGTCCCCGTTGGCGTGTTGGTGGCATACACCGGTTGGCCCTGAACATAGGTAATCGGCGCGGCCAACTGTCCTGCGGCGACGCGCGTCACCTGAGTCTGTGCCGTCTGCGCGGCAGGGCTCGCGGTGGGTAAGGCGATTTTGACCAGGGTACTGGCGACATTCTGACCGGCGGACGTGCCCAGCCAGCTCCCGACCGAACCCAGGGCGCCCAATACAGACGTTCCGAAGGAGCCGAGGGCGTCGCCGATGGTCGACCCGGCGGAGGTCACGCCATTGGCGACGCTGGACAGAAAGGTTGAACCGCTCCCGCCCGCGTCGCTGATGAGGTTAGCGGGCAATGGCGAGTAAGCCGGATTGAACGTCGCCGATGTCAAACCCGGATCCGTGAACGGGTCGGAGGCGGGCGCCTCAAACGTCGTCGTTCCGCCGCCGTCGTCACCCAGGCGGCCCATTGCCAACACGCCCAGCTTTTGAATGCCCTTTTTCATGTTGGCCGCCTGGGCCTTTTTGAACATGGCAAGGAACAAGTCCGGATGATGGGCCGCGAACCAGGCCGCGAGGGAATTCCCCGGCTCGTCGATTTTCAACGCCTTCACGGTGACGTTAGGCACGGGCGCGCTCCTTGGGCGCCGGGCGCGCCGTGGCGAACATCAAACCAACCAGCGTCAGGCCAACGGCAATCAGTCCCGACGATCCACCCAACGCGCCGCCAATGCCGGCGGTTTGAGGGGCCGCGGTTTGGGGCGCCGCGGCGGTAACCGCCGCCTGGGCGGGCGCTTGCGCGAGGATAGCGGGCGGCACCTGGGCGCCCGCGGCCTGCTGCTGCGCGATTGCTGCCTGGGCGGCCTGGGCCGCCGAGTAGCCTTGTGCCAAAGCCGACTGAATAGCCGCCTGAACCTGAGCCGCTTGGGATGAGGCGCTCGCCAGTTGCCCGGTAAACTGTGTCATAGCCGCGCCGTTCCATGAATACAACACGCCTTGAGCATTCGAGAACACGGGGTTCCCCGCCTGGTCGACCGCTACCTGATTGAACCCGCTGGGCACCTGGGCGGTTGTTGGGGCCACTGTCGGCGGCGGCGGCGGCGCGCCGGTTACGGTGGCGACCGGCATGCCGGTTTGATCGTGCGAAATCGTGACAACCGGCGCAGGGGGCGGCGCGGCGGGCGAGGCCGCCTGGGCCGAGGGCGTCACAACAATCTGAGGCACGACGCTGGGGGCGGCGGTTGGCGCGGCGACCGCCGCGGGCGGCGGAACCGGTTGCGGAAGCGAAAAGTTCGGCAGGGCCGTAAACGGATTGTCGCCGCCGCGGGCATTCCAAGTGCCCTTGCGACCCGCTATATAGTCCAGAATCATGCCGATGATGAGGCGGTTGATAAGGTCGGAATGCGGGTCGACCATCGGACCGAATCCCCAAGAGTCAATCCACGGTTGGACAATGCGACTCATGATGGTCATGGGCGTATCGGCGGGGCCAATCTTTCCTTTCTGGGCAGCGGAGTAAATCAGGTTGACGAGGTCGGTCACGAACCGTTGCTCACCCATGCGCCCGTAACGCTGATAAATCGGGATGTGCGGGTTGTTCAACTTCAGATCAAACAGCCCCGCGAGCGCCAAATATTTGTTGACGATGTTATAAACGTTGTCCGGGTTGACTTGCCACAGTGCAACCGCCTGGTCGAAGTTCTGCACCTCCTGATCTGACCGACTAAACGCGCTCGCAATGGCCCCGCCGATACCGCCCAAGATGGCCCCGACCGCGGTTCCAATGAGCGGAATTGCGGATCCAACGGAGGCGCCGACCTTGGCGCCCTGGGCCGCTCCTTGTGTGGTCGATTCGCCGAGGCCTCCCAAGTGCATACGCTTGGCGGCCTCGTAAGGAATGAATGGCAATGAGTTGGGCGCCTGGTACGTCAGGCCTGGCCCAGGGGCGGGCGCGCGGCCTCCGGCGCCCCTATATGGCATGCGACCCAACGCGCGGTTGCCCGCGCTCGACATCGTTCGAGCCATCATGGCGCGGCGGGCGGCACCGTTAGACCGATAGGGCACCATATGCAACACCCTCCAAAATACGCCAGCGGCCCATCCAAGTGGCCTTGGCGCCTAAGTCCATGAATTCGCGCACTATTGCGCGCTCGAGCTCGTAAACTAACAGGGCAAAAACGGTCATGGCACGCGCGCAGGCATAACCCGCGTCGCATCCGGCGGAAACCAACCAATTGGCGTCGGGGTTCCCGCCGCCAACCCGTTCCAACTCTGCGGAAGTGTGGGCACGATGGTTTCTAGGTTTACCCAGCGGGTGCCCAACATCACTTGGGAACTGACGTGCGAAAACCCTTGCCCTCCAACCGCTATCGCCAGGAACCTGGCTTGCATTCCAACCGACTCGGCCAGGCTCGCGAGCAACACGCTTTGGTCGTCACAGTCGCCGCTACCCATGCGCAACGTATAGTCGGGCGTCTGGATCGTTTCGACGTCGCGCACGTCGGGCAGGTACTTGATACGGTCGCGCACAAAGGCGTGCATGGCCTTTATCTGGCAAACACGGTCACGGTTCGGGCAATCCTTCACAAGCGACTGCGCCGTAACGCGCACGACCGGGTTTGAGCGGTATTGCAAGACTAGCTTGACCATGATTTCTAGCGTCGCTGCAACACCCGCCTCCCCTGATGGAATGCTTCCCAACCGGTAGGGGACGGGGTATATGCCCGCGTCGGCAATCCGCATAGATGCCCGTCCGTGGAGTAAACCCCAACTCATACGGGTGCGAGCCGCGCACGAGGTTAGGCGTCGTGTTTTGAAAGTGTCAACGGATGCACAAGGGACCGCTCCGCGCTGACATACGTGTCACAAACGCAGCGCGTTACTGCGCTTGCCCCTCCGGGTCGTCGAGGTCGTTGGCGTCGTAATGCCAGGTCGAGCGCCCGCTATGGGCCAGGCGGGTGCGCCGCTCCATCCGAACCCCGACACCTGTCAGGCGGACCAGCTCCCAGAAAGCGTGGTCCTCCTGGCGCAGCTCGCCCGCGGCGGTTACGCCTTGCGGGAAGTAGTCCCACAACAGTTTGCCCGCAAAAATCCCTTGGCGCGTCCATGGAACTCCGTCACTGGTTTCCAGGGCTTGAATCATTTCAAACACGCAGCGGTGCACGCGCGCAAATCCCAGGCCGAAGGTTGCCGGTACTTTGCGCCCGTCGATTTTTTGTAGGTATTCCGCACAGACGGCCAACTCTCCGGCCTGGTCCTCCCAAAGGTAGTCCCAATCGGTTATGCGGAACCCCACGTCATCGTCGACCATCATGAGCCACTCGCACGTCGTCCGCGTCATGAATTCGTGCACGATCAGGTTCCGTACGCTTTGAATGTTTGAACCCCCGAACTGGTTAAGCGGTTGGTTCGCCAGGCGCCCGGTCCCGATCACGTTGCACACTCCGACGTGACACAAGACGTCAATCAGGCCCGTTTTTGAGGGCATGCCCAGGCAAATGGTCCGAGGGTCGACTGTCTGCATGTTCGGCGGTTTCATGTTGGCACCCAACGGGATGGCTTGACCGCTCGCAACACAAACTGGTGCGTATTGCGGTTGTCGTGAGTCATCAAAATATCAAAATCGGCCTGGTATACGTGCCCATAACCTGACATAGAGGTTTTACCGAGTTGCTCGACGTATTGCGGCTGATTCAAGAACACCAGCGAGGCGGGCAGGATCGCGCGAGTGTGCCCAGGGTCGCCCCAGAGCCAGTCGGAATAGCGTGATGGGCAGGTTGCCGCCAGGAACCCGCCGGGCTTCAACAATCGCCAGATTTCGGAAAAGGTTTCGAAGAACGCGTCGAAGTCGCCTTGCTGGCCCAAGTGTTCCAACACTTCATAAGCGTGCACCTCGTGGTATCCGTTTTCCTCCAATGGATACGCGCCCTCGTCGCCCATGCGACACCATGGCGTGTAATTGAGGTCCCAAACCATGTCGGGGTTGCAATTCGGGTTGCCGTCAATCGTCTCGACGGCGCCCCGCCAGGCGCGCGGGCCTTCGGGCGCGGTAAGTTCCGGCGCGAAGTGCCATGGCTCGATACGCTTTTCGCGGTTGTGACCGCACCCTATCAACAATTCGCGATACTTCACGCGGCGCCCTCCGGTTTGGGTTGCGCGGCGGCCTCGTCGCGGAGTTGGTCGATAACCTCCATGCGTAGGTCGTCAATCCAGGCCCGGTAAGGTTGCAAAGGCGGGTGGAACACGGTGACGCGCTCCCACCAATCGGCGCTTTCCAGCAGTGCCACCAGCTCGTCGACGGTCACGAACGTGCGAAACGCCTTTGGAACGCTCGCTAACAACATTTCCGCGCACAGCTCGCAATCCATGTTGCTCGACGACCACTCTTGCAGGTCGAGGGCACGGCGGCGCAGCCAGGGCTCTATCATGGTCAACATATCGGGTTCCCCTGATGAGGGCGGAGGGTCCGCGGGCGGCGCGGTTCCGTTTCCCACCGGTTTGGACAATTGCGGGGCGGGCGTCACGCCAGGCCCAAAGGGCGGCCCCGCGGTCGAGGTCGCAGGCAAAAGGCCGCCCGCCGCAACGGGCGCCCTGTTTGCCATCTGGCCCAGCAGGTCGCGCGCATGGGGCGCGGCCTCCTTGATAACGTCGCGAATAAATCCCAACCAACCCACGTCGCCGCCGCCTCCCTGGGGCAAGTCTGGCAACCGCTCCAACACTTTCAACACGACGTCAACCCCGCCGTTGCCCTCGCCCTGCATCGCTTTCAGGTTCACCAGGGCGGAGGTCATTTCGGCAAGCGTCGACTGTTGCGGGCGCAATGCTGTGATGAGGGCGGCCACGTCGACCGCCGGGCGCCTGGCGATCAGCGCCGCGCCCAACGTGGCGAGCGGGGCGGCCAGAATGGTTGCGTAGGTTTTCAACTGTTCGGAGCGCTGGGCCTGGCGCTTTTCGTCTGACTCGCGCATTTCCCGCACCAACGCGAGCGCATCCCCGCCGCCGGAGGGGCGCGAGTCCTCCGCCAGGATCGGGGAAATTTTGATGGTCTTGTGCGATCCCTTTACATACTGGCCATCGCTTTGCTTGCCTATAACTCGATACTCGCCCGGTCCATACTTGCCTTTGAACCGTTGCTCGTCGAGTTGCTCGGTTTTCAGCTTTTCAACAAACCCCTCGCGCTCCATTGGTGAATCGCAATACACATACCACGTCACACGGTTCCCGCCCTGGTCCAGGCGGCGGAGGCCCTCCAATACGTCGGCGGTTATTTCCTCGTCCAACTCGTCGAGGTCGTCGGGTGCGGCGGTTTGTTCCGCCACTGCGGCGACCAGCTCCGCCGCGGCGGCCTGCATTGAACTACGCTTTTTAGCCACTGAAACGCCTTTGAAAACCGTGTGAAATCCGCTAGGAAGTCTTTCGACCAGGCGGCGGCAATTCCGCCATGAGGTTGTCGAGCATTGCCGTGCCCAGGCGTTTGGCCGCCGCCACGTTGCCGCGGGCCAGCTCGGCGACCATCGGCAACACTTCCGCAAGGTGAACGTTGTCGCCTGGTCTGGTGCCTATGGGGCGCCAACCGTCATAGCAAAGGCCGCTATGCACCGCGGGCGGGTATCCGATTTCCAACACTTGCTTGCGCTCCATACGCGGCACACCAGGCCGACGCATGACGGGCGCGCCCGTGGCGTCGTATACCGGTACTTCCACCTCAACCCAGCGGCCTCCAGGGGGCGCACGGCGGCAGACGGTTTGACCCTCTGCGCGCTTGCTGTCACTCGCGAGCACGGTCCCGTCTGGCAACATATGGGCGAAGCAAGCGCAGTTGGCGCAGGTTCGGGGGGCTTGGGGGACTGGTTGGTCGTCGGTCACTTGCCTACACTCCGAATGTCATAGCGCGCACGTTGCAGCAGCAACCAGGCGCGTATTTCCGCGTCGGTTTTGTTGGCTTGGCGCAGGTATTGAATTGCCGCGGTAGCGTCGGCGGCCTCGTCGGGTCTTAACGGCTCGTCATCCCACCAGGGCGACAGCGCGGAAATCGCGTCGAGTCTCGATTGAATGTAGGAAATAACCGACGCCCGTGTAGCCATGTGCCCGCGCGCCGTACGGGCGTGCGCCGGATACATGCGGGCGATCATTCGGCGGGCGGTATCTGACACAACGAGTGTCGGACGTAACCGCATTGCTCAAACCCCTATGCCGTTAGGACACGGGGCGCGAGGCTGAAGGCCGCTAGGTTAGACTGTCAAAATGGGAAAATGTGGGCCGCTGTCGGCCGCTGTGGGCCGCTTAGGGCCAGGAAGGGCGGGCAGCTTGGGTTAGCGCCCGCCACACTCCTATTTTATGCAGGGAATTAACTTTCCGTCGAAGCCATCAAACATTCCGTCATCACTTATGAGCACGTTGAGGTTACCTATAAGCTGGTGCTCTAACTGGCCCAAGGCGCACCACAGTTTCGCCATGTCAAGGATCGCGCGCAGGTTGTCCGGGGATGCCGACGCCCAGCGGTTAAACTCAGCGTGCAATTGCTGGCGACCCAGGGCCGTCTGTTCCTTGTCCGCCGCCATATCGATGAGTCGGATCATCCAGTCCGTGGCCTCCTCATCACTCATTCGGGACTCCCCGTTCGCAACACTCGTGGCGAATCAGTGTTGGCGCCCTAGAGTTGCGGAACCGGGCCTGAAAATGGTGCCTAATGGTGGCCTGGCCAAACGATCCATTACCGGTAACCCGCGCGCATACGCGATATCCTGGCCCATAGTTTGCCTCGTACCAAACAACCGTTTGGCCGCAATCTTTCACGGGACACGGTACGTTAGTCACCGCGGCCCAAATATCGTCGGCAACCGGTTCCATGTCGTAAACCTCGTGCTCCGCCGCGCCTGTGCCGTGCAAATCGTGTTGCTCGTGTTGCATAGTGTTGCCCCTTATTTGTGTTCAAAACGACCGGACGGGCCAGGGATGAGATTGCCGTATGGTGAAAACTGGCCCGCCCGGTCAGGGGGAAATTTACTGTGACACTTGTCGGAACGATTCAATCAAGTAGTCACGTAAACGCGAGATGTGCGGCCGATGCGACTGTAGGGCAATCACAAAGCTCCCATCCTCTAGGAGCGGCCCGTTGAAATCTCGGAAGTAACAATGCACAGCATATAACCGGTGGTCGTCGTGATTCTTTAGGAACGTCGCTGTTTCAAACCAAGTGTGTTCCGGTGTCCAGCGCGTCTGGTGCCTATCCTCGTAGGAGTCCAGACAGGCATCCTCGACCATGGCGCGCGGAGCCGACAGGGTTGTGTCAGTTACGGCAATCATTGGCGAAACAGGTTTGATGAGGTGGCATCCGCTCAAAAGCAGTCCGCAAACGGCCGTGGAACACAGTGCAGTATCTCTAGTGATCATGGGTTATCCCGGTCCTTTTGGTTGGGGTCCTAGACACCCCCGATTCTACAAACAGTGGGTTAGAGTCTGCGACCGTTAGCAGGCCGAATTAAATAGGGGAAGTAGGTTCAAAGGCCGTTGGGAGTTGCGCTGTTCCTACGCAACTCCACCCCGCCATGGTGGCGCCTGGCTCGTTTCCTGCGGATTCGTCCAACCGGCGGGCGCGCCCGCCTCCGCGGCGCCGCGTACGGTTATTGCCACAGGTCCAAGGACAAACAGGCCGCCGCTACGCGGCGCAAACACCAAGAACCAGACATGGACCCGCGTCGCCAGGCGTCGTATGCGGTCACGCCAGACCAGGCGCAGGCCAACCACCATCGGCGCGGGTAGCTCGCCCCATCGAGTCATCCGCATGACCGTGCGGCCCTGGCGGTCGAGACAGCGGGGCTCGACCTTATCGAACAGGGCGCGCGAGGCGCGAAGCGAGGCCTCAATGCCGCCCAGTTGCGCCACGAAACGCGACCAACTCGGCCCCGCCGTTTCGCAACGGGTCGTCGTCAGGCGTAACGCTTCCAACGGCGGGCAATCGCACGGCTCGCGTACCCGGCGCAGCTCGCGCCACAACGTGACCGCCGGGCCGCCCAACTGCTGGAACTGCCGGATACCGTGCAGCCTGGCCCAGGCTATGGCGTGTTGCGCGTCATCCGACACGGGGCGCCCTGATTCGTCGGAGGCCTGGCCGCCGATACTGCCCGCGCCGTCGATATTCTTAGCGACATACTTGGCTAGGTAGCCTACCCCGCTGCCCTCGCTGGGGTTTTCCTCGTTGAATTTGATGCGGTGTTTGCTGGCGCCTGGCTCGTCGGGGTATTCCTTCAACCATGTTTTGCGCAGTTGGTTGGTCAGGGTTCCGACGTGATCCGTCGGCACATACAAAACCGCATGCCAATGCGGGGTCCCGTCGTGGTGAGGTTCGGCGGCGCGGAAACCGTAATACAACACGTTGCGGCGCTTGAGGGCCGCCCGTGCCCTGGCCCATTGCTTATTGAGCCAGGCTTGCGCCTCGCGAGGGGTCGCGCCGTTGTAGCGGGGATTGCGCTCGCCCGATTCACGGAGCCAGGCATGGAACGCACTGGGCGCGGTCAGTGTGACCATGAGGCACCTATGCCCCGCGGCCTCCGCGGTTTCTTGGAACCCGCGCGCCCTGGTCATCAGCTCGCCGCGGCGCAAGGCCGGGTTGGCGAGTGATCGGGCGGCTATGTCCTCCAACGGTATGGCCTCGCCTGTTTCCTCGCACACTGCCAGGGTTTCAGACATCCAACGGCGCCCCTTGTGGGCGGCGGACTTCATGCGCGCGAGCGCGTCGCCCGAGACATAGGCGCACGCCTGGCGCCGCACGAATCCCAGGCGCCGGAACAGTTCCTCGCATTGCCGCGTCAAGCGGGTGCGGAGGCGGCGGCGCCACCAGTCGGGAGAATTGAGGCGGCGGCGCAAGCTGGCCGAGGTGACACGCGGGCCATGCGGGAGGGTTAGGCCCTGGGCCTGGGCATACTCGACCGCCAACCGGAGGTCGCGCAGGCCCATGCAGTGCCGCGCCGCCTGGTCGGCGGCGGCCTCGATAGCGTCATCGTCAAACGCCCTTTCGGGGTTCACCTGGCGCAGCTCGGCGCCCAGGCGCGCGAGGTCCGCATCCGCATCGTTCCACGAGTCCGCTATTCGACCGTCGCGAGTGAAGAATGCCCGCACGTTCCCGGCAATCGAGGCGTGACGCTGGGCGAGCGCGTCGGCCAGCAACGGCGGGCAGCTTTCGAGAATCGCGAGGTTGCGGAAGTAGGCCGCGCCGGAAACCCGGCGCGCCCATAGCCCTGGGGCTGCATCGTCCATGCCCGGCGCCTGGCTTACGGGTTCGGCGGGACCAGGCGCTTACATTCGGGGCAACTGAGGGGCTCGACGTTGTACAGAGATTTATTCCCTAGCACACGGTCGACGTTGAGGCCGCATAGAACCTCCTGGGCGTTGCCCGACGCGTTCACGAACACGGCGTGCACCAGGGGCGCAATTGCCTTGCCTTTGGGATAGGCCGCCGCGGCCACGGGCGCGGACACGATGCGACAAGCTTTTATGAGGGGCATTTGCTCCGTCTCCCGTGCTGCGCAGGTAGGGATTGCCTACCTACCTGCGCGCGTGAGGGTTTTGTGTGCCGGTGTGGTAGATTTCAGGCCGCTATGTGCCTTCTAGGTCTACCTAAGTGCCTGATTTCCGGATTTTCACAACACCCGCTATGTGATCGAATTGAACCACCGAGGGGGGCCGATTACGCGGGATTTCTAGGCCCTCCGCATCCACCGCGAAAAGCTTGGCGTGAGGGTTTTGTGAGCGGACACCGCGCCCCGCCGTCTGAAACCTCGCCAGTTCCTTAGCCCGCTCTTGCGCCATCCGCGCCAGCTCGCCGCCTGCAATGTTTCGCGAGGCCGCGTGAATGTGCTTCGGTATCGGCCCATGGTGCGCGTACCGCCGCACCTGGCGCGGGTCCGCCCATCCGCCCAAGGATTGCAGCTCGCCGTCCTGCGCGCCGCCCTGGCGCGCCCAGGTCGCCCCGGTGTGGCGGTTGGTGTGCCAGTTGGCCCACTCGCAACCGGCGGCCTTGCACGCGTTCCGGTAGGTCGAGGTATTGCATTTTTGGATGCGCCGCCCGTTCCACTGGAACACATGCTCGCCGGTCGGGTTGAGTGCCCGCAATTGGCGCAGGATCGCGACCGCATCCGCGTTCAAGGGGAAATGGAAGGTTTTCCGCTTGCCCTTGCTGTCCCGCTTGAGAATGTAGGCCGTTCCCGTCTCGGGTTCGCCCGGCTGACTGGGATAGATGGTCACCTGCGACCACACCAGGCTGAGCATTGCGTTTTCGCGTAGCAAGGTGACGACGGCAAATTGCTGGGCCAGGGCGAGGTGCAGGGGCAACCGCGCGTTGACCGCGGTGAATTGCTCCTTGGTGAAATACTTCGGTTCCTCCGGCTCGACCCGATACAGCGGCACAAACACGCGACCCGGTAAGGCCTTCATCCGTTTGTAAGCGTGATTCAACACGCACGACAGCAACGCCATCATGCGGTCGACCGTGCCATAGGACCGCTCGCCGTGCTTGCCGCCGTGCCGATAGAGGTTACGCACCGCGTCCAACACTTCCGGTTGCGACACCTCCGTGACATCGCGCTCGCCCAGCATGGGACCTTCCGGGGCGCGCATATCGTCCTTCGGATTCTCGCCCGCGCCCAGCCAGTTCAAAAGCTTCCGCTCGCTGTATTTCGGCTTGGCGTTGAAGTTCAGCCAGTGGACCGCGGCGGCACGGAGGGAAACGGCAGGACGGTCGCCGAGTCGCTTTTGGGCGTAGTAGGTCGAGGCCGCTTTGATTTCGTATTGCACGGCCGGGTGTTTGATGTCCCGCGGGATGCGGACCGTTTTTTGGTCCGGCCCGACTCCGCCGCCATGAGGGATTTTAGTTGACTCTCTAAAGTCGTCGCCAATGGTGACCCACCAGTTGGGCGAATCCTCGCGTTGGTACAGTGGCATAAGGCGCGCTCCGTTATCCATTTATGAAACTCGGCCCGCGGGAAAATCCACGGGCGGCCTATTTTAGTGGCTGGGCACTTGCCCGCGGCCGCGAGTTTCCTTAATCGACCCGTCGAGCAGTGCACCCGTGCGGCGGCCTCCGCGAGGCTATAAGGGCGCGCCCCGTCGTCGTCGGCACTCATGAGTTACCCCCCTTGCAGGGCTCCGCGGGCGCCTGGTGCGGGCGCGGCTGCGGCGGAGGGGGCGGCGCCTGGGCCAGGGCTTGCAATTCCGCCTGGGCGACCGCCCACAGGTCCGCCAGGTAGGGCACCTCCGCGGCTTTCTCGCCGCAGACGGTAGTGAGGCACTCAATCTGCAGCGCCAACGAATGCTCGCGCCGCGAGCGCCGGTGACGCAGCTCGTTGAGTTGCAAGGTCAGTGATTTCAAATGTTCGGCGGCAGAAACGAACGTTGTGACCGCCGCGAGTGAGTCCAGCTCGACCCGCGAGAACATCGTCGACTTGTCCATGTTGGAATGCCCCGCGAAATGACGAAGGCCCCGCCAAACCCCCTTTTACCCTGTCTAAACGCGAATTCCCCGGCGGGACTGGCAACGTGCGCCTTTGGCCGCATGACTGTCAAGAGTCGACTCAGCAGTGGAGTCCAAGCGCCATGTTTAAACGAGCGTTTCTGTGCGCCGTGCGCGGCGCGGTTTACGTCGTGTTGGTTTGCCTGGCGTGCGTTCCAACATTCTGTGCATGAAATAAAAAGGCGCACTAGGTGGGGCGTACGTGCAGCGTCGTCCTACCTAGCGCGCCTTGAGTTTGCTTGCGTTGCTGCCTATCGGCGCGACACCGGGTAAAAGGGTCCGCCACAACGCCAGCCGGAGCGGGCGCAGTATAGCGGCACTCCGCGCGAGAACGCTACGGGGCGCGCAGTCCCAGCAAGCAACCCAGGGCGGCAATCAGTTCCCGGTGCGCCGGGTCGAATTCGCGAATCAGCCCCATGTGCTTGGCGGCGCTGATCCAATTTTCCCCGCGCGTCAGGCAGATTACGGCGCCCTCCAGATCCGGTTCCCGCGGTTCGGCACTGCCGTTGCTCTTTTTGCGATGGTGGGCGGCGGCGGGCGGAATGCTCGACGCCAGGCTGAAGGCCTCCAAAGCCTCGCGGCGCGCCAGGCGGGCGCTGGGCCTCAGGGGGCGCCGGGCCTCGCGCTCGGCACGCTTGGCCGCCCTGGTGGCGAGCATTTTTTTGACGCGCGCCCTGGTGGCGGCGGCGGTTGGCATTTTGCGTTTACGGATGCGACCGCGCCACGTATACGTTTGCCACTTGCGCGGGCGGCCCATCAGCTCGCCCCTTTCGTGTTCGTGTAATTGTGGAACGAGCGCCAGCGGTCGAGGTCTTGCAACCGTTCTTTGCGCGCCTCGTCGGGCTTGCCTGCCCATTCATGAATGCGGCGACCGTGCCCATAGCAGAAAATGCTGTGTTTGGTCCGGTTGTGTTTGCAGCCCTTGACCGCGAGCGCGCAGGGGCGCGCGTCTGTCGAGTTGGATTTGGTTTTCCCCACACGCGAGGTTGCTTTTGTAACGGGCGCTTTCATGCGCCGTGCGGCTGACATACAGACTCCTTTGCGCCTCAAATGTTTGAGGCGTCGCCGATAGGTGGCGCTGAGGTTACGCGCCTAAGGGCTTAGTGGTCAATATATCAACGCCACCGAATCAACCGCCCCAATAGGTCGTCGTGCCTCCCGACTGGTCCGTCACCTGGGCAACCGGCGCGGGCGCAAACGTCGTTGGCGCGGTCGAGGGCGCGCCCGTCGAGGCCGCCGCCGGGAACAAAAGCGCCAGCGGGTTCAATTTCGCCAACGAGTCGTTGAGGTCAAGCAGCTTGTTCTGTCCTGGCAAGCGCCCGCGGTTGTAGTAGGCCAAGGCGACATTGAGGACGGCCAAGCCGACACCAACGGCCACGAGGGTGCGGGTTGAAGGTTTCATGAAATGGGTTCCTTGGGTAAGTAAACGTCGCAGCGGTCCGCCTCCGCCTGCGTCAGATATCCGGCCTCGATGAGGTAATCGAACACGTCCAACACCATGTCGTCTAAGTCCGCGGCCTCGCTGTCGTCGTCGTCGTCAGGACCCTGGCCCAAAAGGTCGTCGCCGAATTCGTCGACAAAATCAGGGTCCGCGTCGGAGGCCCACACGGTAGCCCCGTTATGTGTCAGCTCCGCGCCGCCCTCGTCGGTAAAGGTCAGCCGGTAGCGCTGCATGCGGGCGTGGCTCATACCTGCAACCCTCGCCCGTAGGCCCCCGGCTCGACTCCCGGATGGCGCGGATACTGAATCCATTCACAACGGACCACGCAGGACTCGTCCGTTCCCAACTCGACAACACGCTTTGCCCCGACCCGCAACGAGTAGGTCGGTCCGCGGGACTGCTGCAAAATGAGTAGCCCGGCCTTGTCTCCCAGGGCCTGTATCTCAAAGGTCGGCGCGCCGCCGTAGGACCGCAAAACCATCACCTCATTTTGCGATAGTCCCACCTCCCTCCACTGGGGAATGCCGAACCCGCCCCGCTTGCGGCCCAGGAGCCAGGTTGTTTGTTCGCTCGACTGGACCGCGAGCCGGTCGCAGTCTGCATTAAGGCCGCGAATTTTAAAGCCGTTTGCCCGTGCTGATTGATCGGACATAGGAACCCCTGGGGTTGTCCCATGTCCGGACCACTGCCGAGGGGTTCCGGAGTAAGCAGCTCAGTGTGTGGGCAGCGCTGCCTATTTCGAACGTTACCGCGGGGACTACCCGCCGGCTTTTGGGATTCTCGGTCTTTCGTCGGTACGCTGTCCAGTGGTACTGTCCTCCGACTGGCGCCCGCGCGCCGGGTCCCAACACAACACGCACGGAGCACCACGATGCTAATTCTCGTCCGCAAAAACCATCAAACCATCCGCATTGGCGATGAGGTCACGGTCAAAGTCCTGGGCGTCAAGGGGCGCGACGTGCGCCTGGGGATCGAGGCGCCCGACCATGTGAGGGTGCACCGTGGCGAGTTGTGGGACCGCATCCGATCCGGGCGCGCCCCGCTCAAACCGGTCTGACTCATGCGGGAATGCCTGCGCCACTGACCGGAACATCGGCCAACACGTCGGCAACATAACTGGAGGTTTCCGGTGGCAGCGGTCGGTTGCCTGCAACATACTGGTCGATATTCTTTGGCCCGTCGTTGTAGGCCGCCACCGCTAACGCCCAGTCGTTGTAGCGGTTCATGAGGCTAACCAAGAATCTTGCAGCCTCCTGAATCTGCGCCCTGGTGTCGTCTGGTGTAAACGGGCGCGGTACGTTCACCGAGGGGTAATACTGCACGCCCTTTGAGTTGGCGCCTGGAATGAGTTGCATCAGGCCCAGCGCTCCGGCGGAACTGGCCTTCGTGCCGTCGATAATCTCCGGGCGAAAATGACTCTCTTGGTACGCCATCCGCGCCAATAGATCCGGCGGAATTCCATACTGTTGTTCCGCGGCGTTCAACACCGGGACCCACGTCGGCCCGTCTTTGACTGTTTTCCATCCCTGCACCGCCGCTTGCACGTCCTCAGCTCCTGTTGCTATCACGTCGCCGGCTTTCTGGCGATTCAGGTACACCAACGCGCCGACCAATGCGCCGAGGCCCGCTAGCACCATCCATGTTTGTTTACTCTCCGCCACAGTTTTACCCTAGGTCCAAGTCACGGTAAACGGAATCCCGAACAGGAACGGGTTGAATGGATCAATGTTTGTATTGAACGCCCAGATGGTAATGCCATTGCCGAATGAGGCCCAGGTGGTGTTGTCAAATATGTCCGCATTCGCGGCTATATAGCTTTCGCCCCATATCCCATCGACCGCAATGGTGTTGAAAGTATTCTGTGGCAACACGCCCGAAAGACAGACGCATACTCTGTTCGGTCCCGTTGTCAGCGCAAACACCAAGAGCGGGTTGCCATTGATAGATGGGACCTGAGGAGTAAGCGTAGTAGTTAAGGGGGCAAAGGGTGAGGTGAAGTCATTGAAACACCCGCAGGGAATGCCGCCCCAAGGGTTGGCGCCGCCTGGCAGAGTCGGCAGGGCTTGCCATGTTGATGGGCATGAGGAGGAGATGGTGTCGGCCTCCATGCCGAACGATCCCCCGCCGCCGCCACCTCCGCCGCCGCCCTGGTGCGGTCCGTTCGGACTGTTCCCACCCCGCTCATAGGCACCGCCGCCGGATGTTGCCCCGTCAGGGTTGCCAAAGGTTTGGGCGCCGAGACCTGGGGCGCCTGTGGTGCGGTCGCGCGAGTAGCCGAACAGCCCTTTGACCGCCATGCCCGCAGGGGAGAACGCTTTCACTCAGTACCCCATGGCGCTAAAGATGACGACGTCATTCGTAGTGGTTGTTCCCGATACGGTGCACGAGGTTGTGGTTTTCGCTGTCTGATTCAGGGTTGCTACGTTCGTGATGTCCGTTGCGCGGCAGGCCCATCCGTTGGGAGCGGTTGGAAGTGTAATCGCTACGGTACAAGTGCCGGTTGTTCCAGATGTAAATTGCCCTGCGATAGCCCCGCCTGTAGTGGCTGAGTTGGAACATCCGCTCGCGGTGAACTTGGTGCCGGTCGAGTTGATGGCGCCCGTAAAGGCTGAATTGCCGTTCTGATCTACAGTCACGCGAGTGCTACCGCCTGTTTGCAGCGTAATACTCCCCGCCGTGGATGAGGCACTCGTCCCCGCTATGATGTTGATCGAGCCACCGCCCACGCCTGCGCCGCTCCCGTTGGAGGCCTGCAGCGTGAGCGCTCCGGGCGTGGCAAAAAATGTATTGGCGGCTACTTGGATAGTCAGGGCGCCCGCATTGTTGTTATTTAGCAGCCCCGTCGTTATGGTGCTCAGGCCCGCCGCGCCGCCGATTGTCAGTGTCTTGGTTGAGTCGGTCCACTGCAGGTTGGCCGTTCCGGTCAATACGTTGCCGGCGCTACCAAAACCGATATCTGTCGCTGTCAGGGCTGCGGAGCCGGCTGTGATGCTCTGACACCCAAACGTATGCGTGGAGGTGGAGTACGACAGGGCTTGTGTGGAACTGCCGCAGTTATTGACCGACACGGCCGCAGGGTCCGCGGAAGCGCCCTGGCCCTGTAACAGGGTATCGGCCGCCATGGCGGCTACGGCCGACACGTTGGAGGTTCCCTCGCCCAGCAGCAACCCGTGCGTGGTCAGTGTCCCCAGGCCCGTGCCGCCGTTGGTCACCGTCACGGGGGTCGCAATGGTTGAGATGGTCTGACACCCAAACGTATGCGTGGAGGTGGAGTACGACAGGGCCTGTGTGGAACTGCCGCAGTTATTGACCGACACGGCCGCAGGGTCCGCGGAAGCGCCCTGGCCCTGTAACAGGGTATCGGCCGCCATGGCGGCTACGGCCGACACGTTGGAGGTTCCC
>Ga0207700_10000541_pt1 | contig 22107 bp, 21 predicted proteins | sample LARL82metaG_FD_184348 | JGI IMG/M metagenome (GOLD analysis project Ga0207700, IMG submission 184348) | Corn, switchgrass and miscanthus rhizosphere microbial communities from Kellogg Biological Station, Michigan, USA - LAR L8-2 metaG... | ecosystem: Host-associated > Plants > Roots >...
TATCAAAAATAGCAAATCTGGCAAAGCTTGAAGTTCGTGTAGAAAGACTTGCTGCTGAAATTGCAGAAAAGACATCTGATCACAGTCTTGCAGATGGCAAGGCACCAAATGGGTTGGCTGCTGCATACCTATACATAGCATCAACCCTCCTAGGACAGAGCATCCTTCAAAGAGATGTCTCAAGTGTTGCAGGAATAACAGAAGTCACCATAAGAAACAGATGCAAGGAAATTCTCACAGCATACAAGATGAAAGTGACATTACGACAGTCGTTAGTTAAGAACTAACCCTTTTTCTTATTTTTAATACAGTCAGAATTTTAATTTGCCATGGCAGTTTTTGCCAGATAATTCAGGTTCACTAACGAGAGACATGCAGTATGCTGTTGTTGGAGTGTTTCTCTGCTGCATAATCTACATATTTTTTGTATTGTTTTTCTACAATGGCTGCACCACAGATGTTTTGCAAGTTCTCCCCCACAGGTTCTGCAGCTCTCATCTGGCATTAGACAATCACGATATATGATAGGCGGATCGTTCATTTGAGCAAAGTGCAAATAGTTTTCATATGTCACCATAGAATCTTTGCTAACAATGTAACTAATGTCATGACACTATACGTAACAAGAATATGATATGACAAATAAATTTAGAGAAATAAAAAATAAAAAAAGGGTGTGTCCTTATGGATATGACCAGAGCTGTTTGCCGTTGAACTTTATTTCAGAAATACCCTTCTTGTCTAACTCTTGTACTGCACTTGGTAGTGGTACATAGTTTAGTTTTGTAGAGTACTTTTGGCCGTCTGTTACAAACCAGTAAAGCATGTGTACAAGATCCTGTGCCTTTTGTTTATCCATGCCCTTGAGTTGTTCAAGGTTTGGATTCACCAATAGATAGGTGAATGTGGCAATAGGATATGCGTTTGGACCTGGTGCATTATTGATTGATACATTGCTCCAAACTCCATCTGCTGCTGGTAGTGTAGATATTGCTCCTGATGCGGCTGCTGCTGTTGTGTTTACATTAGCATCAAGAAATGCAGTTTTGTCATGATTCTGAATATAGGCATATGTCATTGGGATTAGACCTGAGCCCATCACACCAGCGCCAGTGCCTGTTAGGCTTGCCATGGTGTTAGTTTTGGCGTATGCCAATTCGACATATCCCATAGATTCAGGAACTTTCTTGACTATTGCAGCTATTCCAGCATTACCAGAGCCTCCCATTCCTGTTGGCCATGGAACAGATGTTGAATGTCCTACTTTGCTACTCCAATCAGAACTTACTTTTGAAAGGTAGCTAGTAAATGCAAACGTTGTACCAGAACCATCAGACCTGTGAACAAGAATTATCTTGTTTCCATCAGATTGCAATGCTTTTACAATAGCTGGGTCGGTTTGAAGTTTTACGATAGCTGGGTCATGCCAGTATATGATTTGGCCCAAAAATATTTTCGCTATCACATCTCCAGTTAACTTGAGTCCATTGTGTTGGATTCCTGGAAGATTGTATACAATAACTATCGCACCCATTGACTCTGGAATTGTAAGGGTTCCTTTTGGAGCCTTTGCAATATCGGCAGACAATAATGGTGCATCAGTTCCTGCAAACTCTACCTTCTTTGCTGTAAACAGCTTAATGCCAGCTCCACTACCTACAGCCTGGTAATTCAATGTGATTCCAGGGAATAGCTTGTTGTATTCAACTCGCCATTTATCAACTATTGGAAATGCGAAAGTTGATCCCCCGGCATTGAAATTGTATTTATCGCTGTCACCAGGTGCTGGAGGTGCAGAATCTGCATGTGCACTAAGAACAGTTGTCGGTACTAATAGGATTAACATTAATGTCAATCCTAAGAAGATTTTTTTTGTCATTGAGTGCATATGAAAGATTTGTTTATTTACATATCATCGTCATAGATCACGTAAATAGCTATATCATACATAGTCTTATGTAATTCACGGATAGATCAGCACAGGTTATGAGAACATTGCATTGTACCAAGTTAAAAATTAGACAAGTTGTAAACTATACGTAATGAAAAAAGTAAGAAAGGTTTTAGATTTTTGGATTAAATCTAAGTCCAGTTTTTGTTGAAACTACAATTATAGATACAATTGCAATTGCAAAAACTAGAGCTGCGATTGGACCAAATTCTGGAACTGCGCCTCCAGAAAATGTCACTTTAGCAAGTCCATCCTCACCAATCTTTTTTATAGAGTCAGGCAATGGTACATACAACAAGCCCGTAGAATATTGTTGGCCATCGTTAATTATCCAGTGGAGGAAGTTGATTACCTCAGTAGATTTGTCCGATGTCTCTCCTGATACTTTACTCAAGTCCGCGTATACCATCACATAAGTCAGTGTGGATATAGGGTATGAGTTTGTTCCAGGCTGGTTTACTATGGACACTTTACTCCAGTCACCATCTGCTGCAGGCAAGTTAGTAACAGCTGCTTCTGCATCTGCTGATACCGTATCAAGAGTTGGCTCGACAAAAGAGTTGCCATCAGCATTTTGAACAAATGCGTATGTCATCTTGTTTTGAAAAACATAAGCAAGTTCTACATATCCTATGGCATATTGTGTAGATTTGACTATGCTGGCTACACCCGCATTCCCTTGACCGCCCGTACCAACTGGCCATGGAACTGTTTTTCCTTGACCCACTTTGGTTTTCCAATCAGGACTGACTTTGGAAAGATAGTCAGTTAATGCATATGTTGTTCCAGATCCATCAGATCTGTGAGCGACGATTATCTTTTGGTTCGGTAGATTTACTCCAGGATTAAGATTAGATATTGCAGGATCATTCCATGTTGTGATACTTCCCATAAAGATCTGTGCAATAACAGGTCCTGTTAGTTTTAGTCCTTTATCAATTCCAGGAATATTATAGGCGATTGTGATTCCACCTATTGAATCAGGAAATGTAAGAACACCAGGAGCTTGTTGTGCGTCAGATGCAGATAATGGCGCATCAGATGCCGCAAAGTCTACACTTTTTTGTTCCAAGAGTTTTATTCCGGCTCCACTTCCAATTGATTGGTAGTTCAGCTGAATGTTCTGGTGGATTTTGTTGTATTCAACTCTCCATGTATCCATTAATGGAAACACAAAAGTTGATCCTGCCCCTGTAATCGTATAAGATTGACTTGTCTGTGCATTTGCATGCAATGACATTGAGGGCACTATCAGGATTAACATAAATGCTAATCCCATAATGACGTTTTTAGTCATATACACATAGGAAAAGTACACTATTTACCCTTGGTCAACATAGTTTTCATATTAATTAATAATCTATATAGAATAAATGCAGTATGACAAGTTTTATAGAATTAACGATATGTCCTTGCACCAGTAACAATATAATTTACTGAATCGCCAACAAACGCGGCATGATCAGCCATTCGTTCCATGTATCGTAGAACCAAGGCGTCTGCTAGTGCACATTTGACATTACCTAAAGTAATCAATGTGGGCAAGTGTTTATTGTAATACTTGTCAACAAGATCTTCATCAGTTCTCAATTCCTTAGCCTTTGTCAGATCAAGTGTTGCAAAACATTCTACCGCAAGTTGTACCATTTGTTTGATTTCACCAGACAAAGTATAGACAACTTCATTTTTGCAATCAGATAAATCACCAAAAGTTTCTCGGACCATTGTTATATCATAAGCATATCGTCCTAATCTAGTAAATCCATATGAAATCTCAAGTGAAGAACGTATAAGTCTAAAATCACTTGCTACTGGTTGATATCGTAGGATCATATCAAATGTCAATTCACCAACTTTATCATACAAATCCATCATATGACCAGAAAGATCATGAACCTCTTTTCTGGCATTTTGTCCTCCTAGATACGAGTCGATTGCAAGATTCGTGCATTTGATGGACAAGTCACACATCTGTTTCATCATTTCAGACAAGTTTGCCAGATGCGGATCGATGAGACGTGTCATTATCTATCCAAATTGACCTTGAACGTACTTGGCAGTTGTCTCATTTCGCGGATTTTCAAATATTTGCTTGGTTTCTCCAAATTCAACTAGGTCTCCAAGATACATAAAACCAGTATAGTCAGATACACGAGTTGCTTGTTGCATATTGTGTGTTACAATGATTATAGTATATTCTTTCTTTAATTCTTGTATCATTTCTTCAATTTTTTGAGTTGCAATTGGATCAAGTGCAGAAGCTGGCTCATCCATTAAAAGAACCTCAGGTTGAATGGCAAGGGCTCTAGCAATACACAAACGTTGTTGTTGTCCACCTGAAAGACTCATCCCTGGCTTTTTCAAATCTCCTTTTACTTCATCCCAAAGTGAGGCCATCTTGAGACATCCTTCCACCACTTCATCAAGAATCTTTTTGTCTCTCACTCCGTTGAGTTTGAGGCCACATGCTACATTATCATATATTGACATGGTAGGAAACGGATTTGGTTTTTGGAATACCATTCCTATCTTTCTTCGATTTATTATAGGATCTACCTTGTTAGAGTAAAGATCTTCTCCATCAAGTAAGACTCTGCCTGTCAATGTGGCATTCTTTGTAAGTTCATGCATTCTGTTCAGACATCTAAGAAAAGTTGTCTTTCCACATCCAGACGGTCCAATTAGTGCAGTAACAGCCCTGTCTCTGAATTTCATTGAAACGTTCTTTACTGCTACAATGCCGTCATAGCTTGCAGAAATATTTTCTGCAATGAGTTTGTACTTTATGTCTTCAGCAGAACTTTCCTTTGTAGGAGTTTTTGTAACAGTCTCCATCATGATATCGCTCCCAGTCTCTTGAACTTTGAGAATGTTTTTTCTTTCTTTCGTAAGAACAAATACCTTACACCAATGTTAATAGAAAGAACCAGAATTATCAAAACAAATGCTGCCCCCCATCCTTGTGTTACTGCACTATCATATGGAAGTGATGATAGTCTCCATATCCTAAGTGGAAGTGCATCAATTGGTCCATCAAGACCATTTATGAATTGACTACTACCAAGAATTGTAAATACAAGAGGTGCTGTTTCACCAGCGATTCGTGCAACTGACAACAAGATTCCTGTCACAAGACCATTTTTTGCACTGTTGAGTACTATAGTAAAGACTACGCGATATCGTCTAATTCCTAGTGCATATCCAGCTTCTCGATATGTGACAGGTACTAATTTGAGAGATTCTTCTGTTGTTCGCATTATAATTGGCAACATTACAATAGACAAGGCAAAAGAGCCTGCCCAAACAGAAAAGTTTCCAATAGTCAAAACAACAAGCACAAAAACAAATACGCCTATTACTATGGTTGGAAATTCTGCAAGAACATCATTGAAAAATCGAACAGTTCTTCCGTATCTGTTATTTCCATACTCTGAGAGAAATATTCCTCCCATCACACCAACTGGAACTCCAATAAGACTAGACAGTCCAATCAACACAATGGTTCCCTGTATTGCAGGACCAATACCGCCTGGATCATCACTACCTACTGCTCCAGGTATTTTAGTAAGAAAATCCCATGATAGTGCGGCCGACCCGTTAGTAAAGACGTTAACCAAGATTGCAACAAGTGGGACAATGGCAACTACAACACAAAGAAAGACGGTACCTTTGACAATTTTATCCAGTACAAGTCTTCTGCCAACGTTATAACGAAAATGTGTCCTAAACTCTGCTCTTTGTTCAGGCGTTATCATGCCAATACTGCTCCCTCATGTGATTTGACAACTTTTGCAACAAGAAGATGTGCTACTACATTTATGGCAAAAGCCATCATGAAAAGAATCAGACCAATTCCAACAAGAGCTGCCAAATGAAGCCCGCCTTGGGAAGCTTCAGCAAATTCATTTGCCATTATACTAGCCATTGTTTGTCCAGGTTGAAACAAAGAGGACGGAAAAGCTGCTGCGCCAGTTGCATTTCCTATCAACATGGTAACTGCCATGGTTTCCCCTACAGCTCTTCCAAGACCTAGTATAGATGCACCAATCAACCCAGATTTTGAATAAGGTAATACCGCGAGTCTGAAAGCTTCCCATTTTGTTGCCCCAAGCATATATGCAGCTTCACGTTGACTGTTTGGTACTGCCAACATGATCTCTTTTGAGATAGATGCAATTGTAGGAATTATCATAATAGCTAGAACTATGCTAGCTGTAAGAATATCTAACCCAAACGGAGTTCCGGCAAATATTATGCTGTTATCTCCAAAAATATTGTGAAGTGGAACTTCAATCCAGTCTCTAATATAAGATCGAAATACAAGTAAACCCCATAAACCATACACAACACTTGGAACAGCTGCTAAAAGTTCTATTACCATAGCAAGTGGCGTTCTTAACAATCTAGGCGAGAGTTCAGAAAGGAACATGCCAATTCCAAAACTCAAAGGTATTGCGATCGCCATGGCAATTCCAGCATTAACAAGAGTGCCCATTATGTAAGGTGCAGCTCCATAAGATTCCCTACCTTCAACAGAATTCCAATCCGATCCAGTAAGAAATGAGATGCCTTCTTGTTGCCATACTTGAGCTGAGCCGCTACCAAGGTTAAACACAATTAGTGCAATAATTGCAAGAACATAGGTAGCAGCACCTATAGCAACATACTTGAAAATTTTATCTACGTGAGGTGACCCTTTTTTCATTTTAATGGCCATCATATAGCATATTTGGTTGTTAGACCAGATATGAGAAGTTCGACCATAATTTCTTAGGTTTCATAGTTCACCATAGAACTATATAGATATACATAGAAGTAGGAGACAAGTGCTTTAATTATAAGAATTACAGAGTAAGCATTGTCTGAGATACTAAACGATAAAGAAGTTAGAAAACTACAACTCGTAGGTGGATCCACATATGTTCTGTCACTTCCAAAAAAATGGGTGGATGAACTAAAACTAAAGACAGGAGATCCAGTGTCAATAATCAAAAATGTGAATAAATCTCTTTCAATATTACCAACACAAAATTCTTCATCTCCAAAGATTTCAAAATCAAAGACGATCATTAGTCAGAAGGATTCTGTAGAATCAATTCAAAGAAAAATTATTGCAATGTATTTGGCAGGCTATCAGATTATTGAGATTCATGCAAAAGGAGGCAGGATTCAACTAGAACACAAGCAAGCAATAAGAGATCTAGTAAGAAAAAACATGATTGGAACAGAGATAGTAGAATCTACTCCAGAATCTCTTACGGTTCAGATTTTAACTAGCCTTCCAGAACTTTCCATAAATGATGCCTTAAAGAGAATGTTTTTGCTCACATCAACAATGCATAGACAAGCAATTGATGCTCTAAAAGAGATGGATGTGGAGTTAGGTGAAGAGATTACTCATCTAGACGACGAAGTAGACAGATTCAGTTTGTACATATTAAGAAATTTAACACTTGCAGTAGAACATGAAAAAATTCTTCGTGACATTGGACTCAAAAAACCGTCAGACTGTATCAGTTACAGAATAGTGGTAAAATCAATTGAAAGAATCGCAGATCATGCAGTATCAATTGCGAGCAGGATAAAGTTCCTAAAATCAACCTTAGAACCATCATTAATACAAAAGATAACACGTCTAAGCGAAGAATCACTCAAGGTCTTTGAAGATTCAATCTTGGCTCTGAATAAGAGAGACTATACTCTTGCAGATAATGTTGCATCCAACGCACGCAGAATAGCTGAAAAAGAAAGAGAGTTCACAGATAGTCTAGAGGAATCAAAAAAATATTCTAGCGTAATCAAGTTTGTTTTGGAAGATATCCGTAGAACTGCAGAATATTCAAGCGATATAGCTGAAGCAGTCATTAATGAAACAGTACAGGATGTAATTTCAGAGAATAATGTACTCTAAAACAGATACAAAATATTAGATCGCTTCAATTTTTTCATCTATATAGATTTCATGCCCTATATAGAGCAGGTATTTATCTATGAATCTTAGGAGGGACTACATGGCTCAATGGATGTCATGGATAAAATCAAATGATAAGGAGATCATTGCAATATTAAATGATCTTGCAAACAAAGCAGAAGAGTCTGCAAAATTATTGGTAGAACTATTTGTAAACTTTGATAAATTAAATGAGATTCATTCCCAGATCGAGAAGATAGAAAAAGAAGCTGACAAGTTAACACACTCTGTCTTTGAAGAGCTAAACAAGACATTCATCACTCCATTAGACCGGGAAGACATATCAAGAATAGCATCAAAGACAGACGATATCATAGATTACATCGATGGAATAGTTGGAAGAGTAATTGGTTTTAAGATAAAGTCATCTCCACCATATATGCTTGAAATTGCAAAAGAGATACACAATTCCACAAAGGAAATCAATTTAATGATTACAAGATTAAATAAAGTAAAAGCAGACAAATCGCTAATTGAGCACTGTCGTGCCATAAATGAACAAGAACACCGTGTTGACGCACTTTATCGTAAAGCCATTGGAGAGTTATTTGAAACAACAGATGTTATCAACATAATCAAGATGAAGGATACCTATGAAGCACTAGAGCATGCCTCAGATAGATGTCTTGATGTAGCTGATTCCATAGAGGACATCGTTCTCAAATACACATAGGTATTTTCATGATTGAATTAGCAATTGGAGCAATTGTAGTAGCACTAGTTTTTGATTTTCTCAATGGATTCCACGATGCTGCAAACTCGATTGCAACGGTGGTTGGAACAAGAATTCTGAGGCCATTGCATGCAGTCACCCTGGCAGCGGCGGCAAATTTTATTGGTCCATTCCTATTTGGAGTTGCAGTTGCCACAACGGTTGGAAAGGGAATCATAAATCCAGATTTTGTAACACTGAACATAATAATTGGCGCCTTGGCAGGGGCCATAGTTTGGGATATCATAACATGGTTACTAGGATTGCCGACTTCTAGCAGTCATGCATTGGTAGGAGGAATCATAGGAGCAGGGATTGCAGGAGCAGGATCTCAAGTGATAATATTAGATGGAATTCAAAAGGTGGGAATAGGAATTCTGGTCTCGCCAATAGCAGGTTTTGCTGCCGCATTTGCAATGGGATTGGCTATAATGGCAGTATTTGCAAAGGCAAAACCGCATGCAGTAAACTCTGCATTTGGAAGACTGCAGCTAGTTTCTGCTACATATTTTTCCTTGACCCACGGAGCAAACGATGGGCAAAAGACAATGGGAATCATTGCATTAATTTTACTAACTCAAGGTGTGATCACAAAGTTTAGTGTTCCATATTACGTGATCATAATGGCTGCACTAGCAATAAGTCTTGGAACTTTCTTTGGAGGATGGCGTATAGTAAAGACAATGGCAGTAAAGATTACCCAGCTCAGACCATACCAAGGGTTTGCAGCAGAGACAAGTGCAGCCAGTATACTTGCAACTCTTGCATGGCTTGGAATTCCTGCAAGTACTACACATGCAATTTCTGGAAGTATAATGGGAGTGGGAGCAGTAAGAAGAATGTCTGCAGTAAGATGGGGAATAGGAAAAAGAATCGTGTGGGCATGGATAATCACCATACCTGCCAGTGCCGCAGTGTCATTTGTCATAATGCTATTCATAAAAGCAATATCTCACTAAGAAACTTCATCACATATTATTACAAATTATTGTAAGATTTGCAACGATATATCATCAATACTGATTACCACAACTTAAAAGAAATGATACACTACAATAAATAAAATGAAAAAATTCATAAATATAGATAAAAAAATATTTCTTAAAAAATTTGAAAAGATTTTAAATGATTTCTGTCAGAAACTAGACAAGTATACAACAGATCCTAATGATGAAAACATACATGATATCAGGGTATCAATCAGACGCTTAGAGGCAGCATACAGGATACTTCCAAAGAATGTGAGAAGACAAGAGGAAATTAGTGAATACCTAAAACAAGCAAAAAAACTTTTCAAAGTTAATGCAGAGATAAGAGATTTTGACATAATTTGTAACAACATGGAAGCAAAATATACAGATAAAACTGCAGATCTGGTTTTAGGTCTAAGAAATTCAAGAGTAGAACATATCAAAAATGCCAATGAGTTGGCTCTCAAGATATCACATGTACATAGACCTAAAATTCACAAATCTGATTTAGAAAAATCAAAACTGGAGAAGAGATACCTCAAGGTTTTAGATGAAATCATGCTGGACATACAGAAAAATGCAATAATTGCACTGGGAGATGAGAAGAAAATTGAGGAACTCCATATGCTTAGAAAAGACTTTAAAAGATTACGATATTCGTTGGAGATTGCATCAGACAAAAAAATAACTGCAGACATACTCAAAGATTTAAAAAATATTCAGGACATACTGGGTGAAATTCACGATAGTGACATAATCGTAAATCATCTTAGAAATATTAAACAAAAGTCATACACAGATATCATAGAAGCCGAAGTTTTGGAGAGAGCCAAAAAATACAACACATTTGTAACTACTTTTAAAAAAGATCTAAATACAGATAATTTTGTACTACAGTTCCAACATTGAGTTTTGCGAGCTTCCCTGATATGGACGGATTGAAAGAATCACTTTGACATCAAATACAATCTCAAATTTCTTTAGCACATCCTTGAGTAACAAAGTTTGGGTAGATCTTGATGGAATAATAACAAATTCTATTATTTTCTTACCGTGTAGTTTTATGTCGACCTTTGATTTTGTTCTCTCAAGAATCTTTCTCAATGTAATCAGTATTGATATTTTTCTCATTGATGCCTTATCTTGTTGGGACATGATTGCTTTATATCTAGAAAATAACCAATCTGCTGTCTTGGTATGCTTTGTATGTACTAGAGAAAGTCCCAATACTAGATGATCGTTATGATCAAGCGGTATATCTTCATCCATAATTGAATAGAATACACTTTGAGGATTACTAAATGACGATTTTGCAGATGTGTTTTTTTCAGCATAGTCAAGTATTTTTCGTTCTCTCTTAGAAATGATGTTGAGAGAATACAGACTGTTAAGAAAATTCTCTTTTTCGGGACTTGTTTTACGCTGTTGCTCATCAAGACCTATAGTTTTTCGAATTTGTTCTGCAGTGATGTTACCATCATGATATGTTTTTGGATCTTCAAGAAATATTGAAAGTGCTCCTTCTCTTAGCCCATGGTTGCTTACGTATAGATTTGAAAAATCATATTTTTCCATCAATGTATTAATCACACAAGATCCTGCAACAATTGTTTCTGACCTACTGGAACCTATTACAGATATTTTTGAGATATCATCAGACTTCATCTTTGATAGTTTGCCAACTGTAGAATCAAGAGATTTATGGCCAATTTTGTAATTATGTGTCTTATCAAGAGGATATTTTGAGAGTCTTTGTTCATATCTTGCCAATGCACGTAGTGTACCTCCAACACCCACAAGCTTGGTGTCTTTACTAAGACCCAGATCTTTTTTATTTGGAAGAAGACTCCAGACATATCGTTTTAGATTTTTGAGATTCTTGTCAGTCAGTTTTCCTTGTCTTCCATCAAATTGATGTGTAAGTCTTAGAGATCCTAGAGGCAAGGAGATTACCTTTTTTATCTTGAATCGTTCTGCATGAACAATCTCAAGACTTCCTCCTCCAATATCAAAGAACAAGGCATCAGGAATACGTAGTGATTTTATTGCACCAACATAGGAATACAGCGCTTCTTCCCGCTCAGACAAAACTTTGAAATTAAATCCAGCTTCTTTTGAAACAGAATTAAGAAAATCATCTTTGTTACTTGCCTCCCTAACTGCGCTGGTAGCAATAGGTAAAACCGATTTTATTGGATTCAACTGGATTATTTCTCGAAAAACTTTTAGTGTGTCAATTGCTCGTGACATGGGTTTTTTTCCTAGTTGTCCTCTTTCATCAAGCCCTTCTCCTAATCGTACTTTGATTCCTTCCTGCTGATAAACATCAAATGAATCATCGTCTTTTACATTATAGATAACTAATTTTGCAGAGTTAAAGCCTAGATCTATTACAGATATTTTCAGCTAAACATTACCCACATTGATACTAACATGTTACTATTAATCTAGTCCTGATTTACATTTTTTTACTAAATGAAAAACATAGAAAACGTAGACCTATACAATTTTTTTTAGGTGTTTTGGAGTAAGAAGCCATCTTAATTCCCCCTTAATTTTAGGAAGTGTTGAGATCACACGTATTCTTGCCATACCAGCCTTCTTGAGGTTTATTCTACAACCAGATTGTGATATTGCTTCGCTTATCATCGTACTAAGATACGGTTCATGTCCTACTACTAGTACCACAGAATCTTGTTTTAATTTTGACAAGACAGAGTAAAACTCTAGTCTGTTACCTTCAGGTTTTAGAGAAATAATTTCTTCAATTTTGCCTTTATATTTTAGAGATTTTGTCACAATCTCAGCTGTTTGCTTGGCTCTCAAAAGAGGACTGGTAAATACCCTATCCAGTTTTATTCCCAGAGATTTGAGTCCATTTGACAAATCGGCAATCTCTTGTTGTCCTTCTGAGGTAAGTGATCTTTTAGAATCTCCAGGAGCTAGAGAATGTCGCCCAGCTTCACCATGGCGCAGTATTAACAAATCCATTGACCAGTCATCAATTCTTCATATATTTATGAGTTAGAGAAAATATCATCACACTTGCCATTAATCAGATTTGAAATAATCAGATATGTAAAAATCGACCATGATTTATTATGTTTCATAGAGATACAATTACTATATAGATTACAGTCATTACTTCATACCAATTCTACAAAATCAATGTCAAGTGAAAGAATGTGACAACATCTGTAAAACCTAAAATTGCCTCATACCGCAGTGATTCAAGTATGAGGTCAGATATGAGGGGTAAACTCATCATAGTAGAAGGAATAGACGGTTCAGGAAAATCAACTCAAATTCATCTTTTAGAAAAATGGCTTGCATACAAAGGTGTCAGTGTTTTCAAATCAGAATGGAATTCTTCAGAGATGGTAAAGGAGATCACCTCCAAGGGGAAAAAGAAAGGATTACTCACTCCAACTACATTTAGCTTGTTGCATGCTACAGATTTTGCTGACAGATATGAAAGAAACATTTCTCCGTTACTCCGAGCAGGTCATTTTGTTCTAGCAGATAGATACGTGTACACCGCATTTGCAAGAGATATTGTCAGGGGTTGCAATCCAGAATGGGTCAAGAAGGTTTACGATTTTGCAATAAAACCAGATGTTGCATTTTACTTTAAGGTTCCAGTAGATATTGCAGTTGATAGAATTCTGATAGGCAGGCCCAAGCTAAAGTATTACGAAGCTGGTATGGATATGAATTTGAGTAATGATCAGTATGAAAGCTATAGGATTTTCCAGGGAAGAATAATTGAACAGTATGACTCGCTTGCACAAAGTGAAGGATTCACGGTAATAGATGGTACGATGAATATTGAAGAGCAGCAAAACATTGTAAGAAAAAAGATCCTGCCGCTTTTAGAAGGCTACCAAACAAACAAGACAAGGACTAGGAGATAAGAAAATGACACGGACAAAATACAAAGATCTTGGAAAAAGAACAGTAGAATTCTATGGTCAAGGCATAAAGAACTTGCAAGACATAGAAATCAAGGGCAGACTCATTGTAATAGAAGGCCCAGATGCATCAGGACGTAGTACACAGATCCAAGAGATTACCACAAGGTTAGAGGCAGACGGTCATGCCGTACTCAATACAGGTCTTAAGAGATCTGAACTTGTAGGCAGAGGAATATTGGAGGCAAAAAGAGACTATAACTTGGGGAGAAAAACTCTAGCATTATACTATGCAGCAGACTTTGCAGATCAATTCGAATACAAGATAATACCTGCATTACAGGCAGGATATATTGTACTTGCAGACAGGTACATCTACACGCTCATAGCAAGAAACCTAGTCAGAGGGTTAGACAGGACATGGTGCCACAACTTGTACGGATTTGCCATAAAACCAGACATTGTATTTTATTTGGATGTGGAACCATCAGTCCTAATACACAGAGTATTTCAGAAAAACTCCACATTAGATCATTATGAATCAGGAGCAGACATTGGTCTTTCAGAAGACATGTACGAGTCATTTTTGATTTATCAAAAAAGGATTTCACAAGAATTTCATGCAATGCAAAAAAAATATGGTTTGATACCCATCAATGGAAATAGAACAATGCCAGAAATACACAACGATCTACAGAAAAGAATAGACACTTTTCTTCAACGCATAGGCCATCAGTAAGAAGACTAAATTTCAGTGTACAACAACCAATTTTGAGGAAACAAATCAGATGTAATCAGACTGGTTCATGTGACGATGCATCCTTTTTGATTTCATCAGTATTTTCAGCAGGTTTAGTAGGTTTCACTCTCACTAGACTAGTATACACTGCTTTTCCTTTTGAGATTGGAACCAGGACTTTTTTTAATTGTTTTAGATGAGCACTTTTTTCATGTGTTTTTTTGGCAGCCTTGTCGGTAAAAGACATCACATGTACAAACATAGTACGATCATCTTCATCCTGGAATACGTTGTACTCTGTTGTTCTAGGTTCAGCCTTTTTTACTTGTTCCACATATTCTGATATAGCGTTAGTTGCTTTGGCAAGTTTTTTCTTTTTTATTTTGTATCGTACCATAATTGTGATTGGATCCAATGTCATACTAGTACAAGTGCAGATAGTAAATCGATGGATAAAAACTTGATCGCATCAAAGGCCATATAGAGATCAATGTGTACATGTAGTGATCAACAAAACTATAGTAAATATTTAGATAAAAAAAGAACACTCTGTAATTTGGTCTACAGAGATTCTTTACATGTCAACTTATGGATTTTTGTAGACCCTCCCCGCAATTAAGAATTTCATCGTTTTTGGCTTACAATACACAAAGATAGAATTGATAATTTGTACAATAGATTATTTTATGATTTGGTTTGATTCCTTTTGTTTTATTATTTTTCCAAGAGTGATAGTATCAAGAGTAGAACGAATCTTGCCCTCTTTGATTTTGTTGTTCCATTCTTTTACTTTGGCAAATTTTTCTCCATCGCCTATTATTTTTGTAGCCAATACAGGATTGTTTGACCACCAAGATATTGCCGTCTGGACTACATATTGCAGATCATTGTCTGAGACAACTGGCCAGTGTTGACTCAACGTATTCTCAAGAGGTAGATCAAGAAGACCAAGACGTTTTTTTATCATAAACAATATTTCTGCAAATCTGGATGGATCCTCAAGTGCAGATATAGAAATTTTTACCATAGTTCCATCTTGAGTACTTTTATCATTGTCTACAAAAGTTATCTTTACCAATCCACGGGTGCCAGATATAGTGAGACTGTCTTTTTCAGTCTCGATTTTACCACCCATCTCCTTTAGGATGTCCAACATTACCTGCAAACGCTCTTTTTGTATAGATTCAATCAGTATTGGAATATCTGATTTTTTATCCAATAGTGAAGTTATTGTATCAGAAGATTTTGTCAGGACAATCTTGATACAACCTAAAACTGTTTGTACCAATTCAAAATCATCGTTTTCAAATATCATGGTTTCAGGCATTCTCTTGTCTGTAGTTGCCAGTCTTCGTAAGACATTGAAGATTTCATCAGGAAGGTTTGGCAGTTGATCATATCCAATAAAACCATGTTTGTTCTCACCATCGGATTTCCAAATAGCTGTTATTGGTTCAGCAATTGTAGATACGATATTGTATACTGCACGCTTTTCCATAGGTGCAAGCATTGGAGTGTCAGTGTTTAGGTAAGTACGAAAATATCCAGTACCCTCAAAACTAGAACACTTGAGAACATTTCCCATATTGACTTGGGCAAAGAATTTTTCTTTTTTTGTATCAACTTGTAGAGGTATCCAGTCTCGCGATTTTGGATCAAACTCTTCCCATGATTCTTTGCTTGGCAGTTCAACTTGTTCTCGGTCTCCCAATTTTCGCACTTCGGGCTTGTAGAGTCGGGTTATAACCTTGACATGATCCTCTAGTGTGTGTATTGTAACATTGACTCCCCATAGCGAATCAAGAAATTCTTTGCGTTTTTCAGAATCGACGACTATAGTCCAGCGCTTGTCAACTGAACGTGGTCTTATCTCAAGCCTATTGAGAATCTTGTCTAGCCTGGATTTTTGAGAAAATTGTAATGGAACAATTTTTGTAAACGTGTTTTTGTAGGTTTCGCAAAGATTAGGCCTTCCTCTCTGAAAACAAACATCGCAGAATTCAAGCGGTTCCATTGGCATCTATTCACCATGTCACAATCGGCATTATAATAGGTATGAAAGTAGCCAGGACTTGGTCAATTACCCATAGAAATAACCGTTAACCATGTTACTGAACATGGTTGCGCAATTCATTATAAACAAAAGTACGTAGTATATCACATGAACAGAAAATGTAGCATGATTGCAGCATATATCACGATGTTAATAGTTCCATTTTCTGGAGACATATTCTCTGCAGCAGCACAAATGACAGTAAAGACAGTAGTTCCAATCATTGCAGGTTAGGATTAGAACTTCATCATAAAAATAAATTAAAATAATTGTCCCTAGAGACAATCTGAAATTTTATTCTCTTCTTAATGCGACCATAGGAGATAGTTTAGATGCCTTCCATGCAGGATACATTCCGGCTATAACACTTAACGTGAAAGAAAGAAACCAGACCTTGATCAAATCCATCAAAGCAAAAATTGGTGGTATGTGTACAGATGGACCGCCTCCTCCGCCCATTGGAGAAGATGTAGTAGCTATACTCATTACGTAACCACCACCAATGCCGATTATTACTCCCAACGAGGCACCAATAATACCAATCAAGCTAGCTTCCACTATGAATAGTGCAAGAATAGTAGTATTCTGTGCACCTATTGCTTTCATAGTACCTATTTCCCTAATTCTTTCTGTAACAGAGTTGTATAACGTAGTAACAATACCAACTGCACCTACAACAAGTGCAATAATTCCAACCATTAGAATAAAGGCAGCATTACCACTTGCAGCTTGCTGTCTTACTGCCATGATTGCTTTAGGAGTTGTAGCGCCAAGAGTTTTTCCAAACATGCCAGTGATCTCCTGTTGTACTGTATCAACATCATCAGGAGTAGTAGCTGCCACTATTACTTGATCATACCTATTTTGTTTGTGTAACAATTCATTTCCTGCATCAAGATTTATGATAATTGAACGATCTATCATGTTATTACCAGATGGTTTCAGTATTCCAGAAACTACAAAATTCTTTACTACAGTCGTTTGCTTTCCACTTGAATCAGTATAACTTGAAGTGGCTTTGATTGTTTGGCCAAGTACAACAAAGGCACTATCTGCTCCAGGTGGATTTACTATTGTATCTCCCACTAACGCAGATGCTCGATCGTTTGGATTTACTGTAGAACCATCCACATATTCAAGATTAGGTAGTTCTACAGTCAATTTTGATGGGTCAATAGCAACAATTGAAGCACGCTGAGTGTTTCCCTGCGAATTCATTTGTACAGAACCACTGTATTGAGGTATTACATCAGATACATTTGGAAGACTCTTGATTTTTTGTATAATGACATCATTAATTATCAAAGAATTACTAGATGAAGAGGCAAATGAACTAAGGGAACGTTGTCCACTACCTACAAAGAGAACATTTGCAGCTAATGTGTTAAACTGTTTTTCTAAAAATGCAGACTGACCTGCACTCAGACCATTTAACACAACAACAAGACTGCATCCAAGTACCACCATAAGTATGGTAAGCAGTGTTCTGACTTTTCTATCAACTAGTGCTTCAAACGACAGTAAAAAAAGATCTTTAGGATTCATTTTCTTTCTTTTTTGCACTATCAAATATTGATACGATGTCTGTATCTCCTTGTGTTAGCATGGCTAGTTTTTTCTTTGATCTTTTCTTTTTTATTACAAATGCAATCGCTACTGCTGCTGCAATCGGTATTCCAATAATTACTGGTAATGGTAGAGGAATCTGATCAAGTATGGATTGATCTTGAGGTGCAGCATTAGATTGTGGGGCTCTAGCAAGAAAGACTGTTCCATTTAGTACTACAGTGTGAAAGTTCTTCAAGTCATCAGCATAGACTACCTTGAATGCTACCTGATATGGTCCAGGTTGTAGCGAACCCATGCCTCTAATTGGCATACTGATTGGAATTGGTGAATCTGGTGAAAGATCTCCTATGAATTGTTGAGACATTGAACCTCTCTGGCCACCACCGCCTCCACCTTGGAATCCTCCACTGCCACCTTGGCCACGTCCCTGTCCACGTCCTTGGAAGCCTTGTCCATCTCCTGCTTGAAATCCTCCTTGTCCACTGCCACCTTGGCCTCCGCCTTGGAATGTTTGGCCAGCAGCTTGTCCGCTGTCCCCTTGTGAAGACGGTGTAAATGATTGAGATTGGTTATTTGTAGAATTTGCAAACCTTGCAGCTCTCATAGCATCCACAAGCTGTGATGGTGCAAGCTGAACTGTTGTAAATAATGCAGTTGTACTACCTTGATTGAGCAGATTGCCTACAAGATTAGTAGTTCCACCCACAGAACTTGCAGATAGTCCATAAATTTGGAGTTTGATGTTACCAACTACAAAAGTTCCCAAGGTAAGAGAGTTTGTTAATGTTTGTCCTTTTGATACATAATTTGCAGTCAATGTAAAAGAAGCTGGACTATTGATCAGAGTATTTGCAGCATAAACCTTAGTGGTAAGTATTTGTCTGTCTCCTGGTTCTAGGTCTGGTATTGTCCAAGTAGATGGACCAACAACAGAAACCGAAGCTGATTGTGGTACAAGTGAGATTAGAATATTTGACATTGGATTAGTGCTGTTATTTGCAACAGCAAAATCAAGATCATCCAATGTAGCTGCAGTAATTACAGGAGTTGATGCATTCCCAAGATATGACAAGCTGAGAGATTGTGGTGGATTTGGTTCAATAACAAGTCCTGTACTGACAGAATCAGTCGAAAGTTTTCCCCAGGCATTTTGATAGTTTATTTGAAGTTGTACTTCTTGAGTAGTGCCAGCTGTTGCAGTACTTGGATAAACTGTTGTACTTATCGTGGCTTTTGATTTTGCAGGTATTGTACCCAAGTTGAAAGTATTAGGTCCCAGATTGACTATCTGCGTTGTAGCAGATTGTAATACAAGAGATCCTCCACTGCCACTACTACCAGTACCTCCTTTTGAACTTCCAAGGTTTACAATGGTTGCCACCACTCCGGTTGCATCAGCAGAACCCTTGTTTTCAATTGTAATTGAGATTGGATTGTTAGTTTGAGGAGTAAGATCAGAAGTTGCAGTGGATGCATCTAATATCACTTTTCCAGGAAGAACAAATGGAACATTTAGCAGTGCAGAAGTACACTGTTGTCCAACTACACCCACTTGGACATAATTTGCAACAACTGTTGTTCCAAAAGTTCCTACTTTGGCAGAGGGTAGTACATTTATGTTAAAATACATGGTAAATGATGCGCCAGGTGCTACTTGTCCATAATAGTTTCCTACAGCAGGATTAGTTGCAACTCTTGATGCCTGGTTGTAATGTTGAAGCAATTGAGGATTTTCACTTTCTCCAGTAGGCGAAAATCCAGATGGCAGATTAAGAAATGCTGTAATCGAAGTTATTGGAAAAGCTGAATTTCTATTGTTAAAGACTACAGCAAAAACTGATGGTCCTTCTCCTGGCCCAATTTCTTTTTTCACAGGATTACTTGTAACATCATTTGCAGAAGATGTTCCCTGATCAACCCAATACGAGTCAACAACCACAGGACCAGCATAAGTAGCATCAAGAATAGTAGTAAGAGGTGCAAAACAATCTTGTGTCTGTACTTGACCGTATGCAGTAAAAGTAGAGAGTGCTGTTGGCACAATTAACATTACAATTAAAATTGGAACCGCAAATTTTACTCCAAATCTTCTGGTGGGAGATTTTGGCAGTCTAGTTGAAGACATCTTTTTCTATCCTCCCATCTTTTAGTAATATGGATCTATCTGTAGATTCAGCAAGTTCTGGATTGTGTGTTACCATGATTATTGTACGTTTGAATTTATGTGAAAGCATCTTTAACATGTCAAATACATCCTCACCTGTCTTTGTATCCAGGTTACCAGTAGGTTCATCAGCCAAAATTATAGATGGATTATTTATCAAGGAACGAGCAATTGCAACTCTTTGTTGTTGTCCACCACTAAGATTTACTGGTTTTTGGTTTTTCTTGTCAGCAATACCAAGTGATTCCAAGATTTTCAGTGCTCTATAATTTGCATCATTACTTGACATGCCAGCAATTATTCCAGGTAGTTTTACATTTTTGTGTACGGTTGTCCTATTAATCAGATTAAATGACTGGAAGATAAAACCAATACGTCTATTTCTCATCGTGGCAATTTCAGAATCGTTAAGAGAGAATATGTCTATGCCATCAATGTAGATTTTGCCACTGGTAGGTCTGTCAAGTGCACCAACCATGTTCAAGACAGTAGATTTTCCACTGCCGGATGGTCCCACAATTGATACAAACTCGCCCTTTTTTATAGAAAAACTGATTTTATCTAATGCAACAACACGTCCTGCTGCAGAGTCATAAATTTTAGAAAGATTTTCCACTCGCAGAGCAAAGGAGTTATTATCGACAACTTCATTTTGCATGCTTTTTTCAACTACCAAATCTTTTGTCATGCTTTTCAAAATCAATCCCCTTTTAGAACTCATCTATCTGGATTTCAAGTGCATAAAAGAGATCACTATACGAATCACATAGGCACAAGAAAGATGTCATTGACTCTATTGTTAATTTTTAGAATAAAACGATTATCAAACCTTGTTCAGGAACATTGTTAATGAAGGTGCAAGAACTCCGGTTTAAAGAAAAAGTATGACAGGTATTCCATGGCACACCTCTAATCAATACACCTTGAAGCATTCCTTGTGATAATATTTTGGAGGTCTTGCACCAATTCTCACTACAATATCTCCTTCAATCAATCTTATAGTACATTTTCTACACACATTGTTATCATTAGAGATCAATCTTGCAACATCCCTTGGTTCTAATCTAATTTGCATCATATGAAAGCCATTTCTATAAAATTCGTCGTGTGTTGTTTTGTAAATTTTTATCTGGACTTGGATTTTGCCAAAAAATCATGTTGTACAACTTGTTAATTGTCCCAATACCATTTCTGCCTAAATCCATTATGTTTTGCAGGATGTGCTGCCTTGAAATGGATCTCTAACCTTTTAGGATCAGTAAATATCATATTACATTCCTTGCATTTGAAATCCTTTTTCTTATCAAACATGTTTTATTTGTCACAGCCTTTTGTCATGATAACATCTTTTTTACCCAAGTTTGTTTCCAAAAATTTCAATATTAGAAATGGCACAGTCATAAGATTGATCTTTTTTTCAGCAGAGACACATAGAATTTCATCATCTAAAGGAAAGTTCATCGATATTATTTTGCTTCCATAAGAAATGGTAAAAATTACAGGTCCCAAGTGTGAATTATGTTCTTTGCGCATCCTCACTCCCAACGCAGTCTCCATGAGCAACATTTCTTGATCTTTCTGAGTTGTAAAAGCCCGAATTCCCTTCTTTGTATGCCCGGTAAGAAGTCTGCCTTTATTGTTTATCACCCCGGCAAATCGGATATCAGGATCTAGATCTAGAATAATCTCACAAATAGATTCTAGTGTCTCTTGGGATGGTATTTTACGTTCAAAATTTGGAATTGCGTCAAGTCCAGACTCCATAATTTTTTACCAGTCGTTTTGAATAAAACGCTTATCAAACATTGTTCGTTAACAATGTTATTCAAGGAAGATATTTTTCAAATAGATATATAATAAAAAATGAAAAAAATTTTGGATCAGGATGATGATCCGCTGGATGGAGTTGTTGTAGTTCCAGGTGTAGTTGGAGCTGAGTTTTGAGGATTACCGCCCATGTGGAATTTATGTTTCATCATCATTCCATGTTGGCCACCCATGCCAAAACCTCCCATTCCAAATTGATGGCCTGTAGAGGTATACAGCACTTTATCATTTGCTGGATC
>Ga0207700_10000544_pt1 | contig 22064 bp, 22 predicted proteins | sample LARL82metaG_FD_184348 | JGI IMG/M metagenome (GOLD analysis project Ga0207700, IMG submission 184348) | Corn, switchgrass and miscanthus rhizosphere microbial communities from Kellogg Biological Station, Michigan, USA - LAR L8-2 metaG... | ecosystem: Host-associated > Plants > Roots >...
AAAGTTCTTCCTTGGGTAAGGCAGGAGGACCTAATGGTTGGCCATTACGTTGATTGCTGGAAAATGCAAATGATATTCTTCAGCTGAAAGTCTTCGAAGATGTTGCCTGGACTGGGATTCGTGTTCGGAGCCGCATTGACTTGCAGCTCATTGTTACCGTCAAGAAGCGGACCACCAGTGATATTGATCATTTGCATGAACCAATGGCTTGGGTTGGCCCCAGGGTAAGGGGCGATCGTTCCGACAAAATTATTGTTCAGCCGGACTTCGGATCCATTTGTACCAGTGAGGCCTCTGACCATGAAGACCAGGACGGCGTTCCCGTTCTTGTAGCGGCCCCCAGCTGAGAAGGGTTGCTCCCAAACGGGCTGGGCATCTCCGATGGTGATTCCAGTTTCAACACCATGTATCACTTGCAAATCGCAAAGAACAGTAGCCACTCTCGGTCTCCTCCAACGCGTCGCAGTTAATCGTGCCCGCACAGCTGGAGGGCTACACGGTGGCCAGCGGCAGGAGTTCTAGCCGGCAGCGGGCTCATGGCCGGCTGGCAGAGGGCCGGGGCGCGGGTCTGCATGGCTTCGCAGCCGAACCGGCGCCGGTGGGTGTGCGGGCTTGTCCGATCCGCCGAACCTTAGGGTGAGCTCGCGTCTCGAATGAGCCGAGACAGGTCGGCCCGGGGAAGCGTGTGCTCCTTGCCGCCGCTTTTGAGGACGGTCTTGCCCCTCACGATGCGGGCGCTGGCCGCCAGCCAGTCCTTGCTGGCGGCGGTCGCCGAGGTCACCGTGTCGCCGCCGAAGCCTTGGATCTCGATGTCGTCGCCGTCGCCGCCGTCGATGATGTCGGTGCCCGGCCCGCCGATGAGCACGTCGTCACCCGGGCCGCCGGACAGCACGTCGTTGCCGTCGCCGCCGATGAGGACGTCGGCCCCGTCGCCGCCGCTGGCCGTGAGCTGGATCAACCCGGCCGCCAGGCCGGACGCCTCTACCACGTCGTCCCCGGCCAGCGCGTTGACGGTGAGCCGGTCGTTGGCGGCCTCGGCGCCGGTGATGTTCACGCGTGCCGCCAGTCCGGTCGTGGTCACGCCGGAGCCGTCACCGGCGACGACGATCACGTCGTCGCCGTTGGTGCCGTTGACGATCACGGTGTCCGGCTGCGCGTCGCCGCCGCCGGCCGCGGCTGCCAGGTCGGCGTTCAGTTCGGTCAGGCCGGTACCACTGAGGTCATTGACCACGATCGTGTCGGCGCCGCCGCGGGCCCGGAACTCGACGCGCTCGACGTGGTTGAGGTCCATCGTGACGCTGGCGATGTTGCGGAAGAACCGGACGCGCCCCCCGCTGGCGGCGATGTCGACGGTCTCGCTGGCATCGGAGCCGAAGAAGCGCATCGCGTCGGCTCCTTGCTGGCCCTCGAGGGCGTCATTCCCGTCACCCGGATCCCACTGGAACACGTCGTCGCCCGCGCCGAGAAGGGCCACGTCGTCGCCCTGCTGGCCGTCGACGACGTCGTTGCCGTCGCCGCCGAGCAGGGCGTCGGCTCCGTTGCTGCCGAGGATCGTGTCGTTGCCTGCACCGCCGTCGACGGTGATCGCGATGAGGGCGGCCAGGTTGCCGGTTGCGGCGAAGCTGTCGCCGCCGCCGTTGGCATTGACGGTCAGCCTCTCGGAGGTACCGATGTCTATCGCGAACGGCGCGGGAGCGAGGCGGTCGAACCGGACGCGCGCGCCGTTGGCCGTGGCGGTGAGCTGCTCAGCGCCGTTGCCGCCGTTGACCTCGACCGTGTCGCTGCCGTCTCCGCCTTCGCTGAGGTCAGTGTCGTCGCCGGGGTTCCACACCATCCGGTCGCTGCCGCCCTGGCCGAAGCCCTTGTCGTCTGCGTCGCCCCCGGTGAGGGTGTCGTTGCCGGCACCGCCGAACAGCAAGTCGCTGCCCCCACGGCCGAGGAGGGTGTCGTTGCCGCCCTGGCCGAAGAGCTGATCGCCGCCCGAGCCGCCAGTGAGGGTGTCGTTGCCGGCACCGCCGAACAGGTTTGCCGCCGGCAGCGCACCGTTCGTCTCGCTCAGGCTGATCGTGTCGCTGCCGGCCTGACCGAAGACTCGGATCAGGCTCGTGTTCGCGACCGTCGGGGTGCCCCCGATTACCGCGACCGCGCCATCGTTCACCAGGATCCTGCCCGCCGCGTTGCGGCTGATGACGATCGAATCGCTGGCGGCGTCGCCGGAGACGCTCAGCACACCAGAGCTGAACGTCGCCGTCGCCGTCGCCGCCGCGCTCGCGGGCGGGCTCGCCACCACGATCGCAGCGGCACCGAGCACAACACCCCCAAGCAGCCAGCGCGTCACACGGCGCCAATCGTTGTTATGTGCTTCCTTCATCGTTCCCCCTTTGGAAGCAGCCGACGGCGCGCCCACCATGCCCGCAACACCACGTCCGGAGTCATATCGCTTTAGTTCGGCGCCGCGGGCACCAGCTCAAGCAGGAGCATCACGCCCCCAGCCTCTGGCTGGACGGCACCGGGCCGGCCCGGCGAGCGCGACCGTAGACATCAGCCAGGCCTGCCTCATGATCGAAGCACTCATCGAGCAGCGAGCCCACGCTAGCGGCCGTGTCGTCACAAGCCTGATAGTGAACACGTTGGCTCCTCGCAGGCGAGCTTGTGACTCGGAGACGTCAGCGCGTCGTCACCGACGAAAGGGGAGGTGAGTCGTCGCTCACGCGGACCTCGGTCCGGGCCGGTGCCAGCAGAGAAAAGCCCGCCAGCAGCCACGAGAGGCCGAAGGCCCACACGGAGACGACCTCGCCGATGTAGAGCGGCGTCAATTGCCAGACCCCGGCGCCCCAGAATGCCCAGGCACCGGCGGCCAGAATGATCAGCCCGCACACGATGTAGATCCAGCGCCGGACCCGGCTGCTGAACCAGCGCTTGCCGGGGACCATGGCCCGTCCGTCCGTGGGCTGCACCTCGCTGGCCGCGAACAGGAAGCTCATGACGGCCAGGGAGACGATGAACACCACGGCGCACCCCGCGTGAATGAGCGCGGTCGTGTGCTCACCAAGTTCCTGCTCTACAAAAGAGCAGGAAGGCGGCTGCGGGAGGCTGCCGCACAGGGGCGCGTCTTTGGGCAGGCCCGCCCGCATGGTCGGGAAGAAGACGACTCCGAGAACCGCGACGCCCCCGATGAGGCTCACCCAGAAGTCCCCTGTCTTCCACTCGCCGGCCATGTATGTCGCCAGGAGCACGCCGATCACGCACAAGCCGCCGACGAAGACGTCCTGCAACGGCGAGTGGTAGTACGCGCTCAGCGACCCCCGGACGTGGACGCCGCCTTTCAGCAGGTACGCCTCCACGAAGATGAAGATAAGAGGCAGTGATATACCCAGGAACCCCACCACCAGGCGGATGACCCGGTACGAACGGGTGTACGCTTCATCCCGGCTGCCACGATATCTGCTGTGCGTATTTTCAAGAATTGTTGCACTCTGGGTCGCCATGGACCGTCTCCTCATAAGCGCTAAGTGTCCTGCGGCTCATTCTCGCCACTGATTTCCCCCACAGTGGCCTGGGACAGGAAGCGACGTACACAACGGGATCTCCGTTCCCATCCACAGTAACTACTCTTGGTTGCTGAGGCCGTCAAGGGTACGGAGTCCCATCACCGGCGTTTTGATACATGCTGGGGCTCGGCGGCATTTCGTCATGAAGCCAGCAGGCAGCACGCGACATCCTTGTCCCGTCTCACCGGAACTGGTCCAGTCTCACTGAAGTTGGGCGATTCGGCCGTGGCGGTGGATGACCATGCATGCCACGGCGGGCTACAGTCGTTAGCCAACTGCGCCGGATGCTGCAGCGGCTGCTCGCCGTGGTGGGAGCGGTGGTGGCATTGGTGATATTCATTGCCGGGACCTGGTGGCTGCTAGAACGGAGTCTGCATAAGCAGTTCGGGAGCAGGCCGCCGCGGTACTTGCTGATCTTCGGAGCGTTTGGCTCGACCCTGGTCGGCTTGATCTACAGACCAGCATGGACGGCGTTGCAGCCGTTTGCTGACCGCCGCTGCGGGACTCCGCAATCGCTTGGAGCTCGCACGGAGCGCTACGCTGCCCGATTCTCCCGATCCGGCGTCAGACCAGGAAGAGCCATTCGGAGAGCCAACGTGGACCGGCTTCAGACGACAGTCAGCCACGCCGGGCCATTGTTTAGGCTGGTCAAGTGCCCAGTGGGCCCTGGGGGTCAAGGGGTCGCCGGTTCAATCCGGCCGTCCCGACCAGAAGCCGCAGGTCAGAGAGGTTCCGGACTTCCGGTCCAGGGCCTCTTTTGATCTTCGGGAGCCATTACGGGAGCCACCGGCCCTAAGCGGATCCCGGCTCCCTCCCGAAGATCTTGTCCATGGCCACCGCGCCCTTGGTCAGCCCAGGCCGGATCTCGTGCCGGTACACCGTCTCGGTGACGTTGGTAGAAACATGCCCGACGAGCAGGCTTATGTCCTCCAGCGGCACACCGCTCGCGCTGAGAATCGACACGAACGAATGACGCAGCTCGCGGGGAGTCCACTGCTCCCCCAGCCCGGCCGCGTTGGTGATCTGGCCAAGCTCCCGGCGCACCTGCCAGCGATCCAGGGCAGTACCGTCCTCACGGCAGAAGACCAGCCCGTGATCCTGCCCTGCATCGCCAGGCCGGCGCTAGCGTCGGCCTCTGGCCCTGGGGGCCCCGGTCGACGCGCGCCGGGCCTGTCGATGCAGGGCACCACCGATTAGTCAGGCTCACCCGGCGACGAACCGGTGCTGCACTATGCCGTCTTCCCGGCGATCCATTGTTCCGCTCCCGGCCGCCACGTCTAGGTCGCTCCCTCCGGTCGCGTCGCATGCGATCGGAGGGAGCGACCTCGACACGGCACCCGCTCGCCAGAGTTCGGCGCCTGCTGGAAAGACGGAGAGAACTGGGAACCCGGACCCTCCGCTACTCCGCCGACCACGCGAGGAACCGCAGGCCCGCTGGGCTAGGTGGCTCGGGATTTACGGCTCGCGAAGTTGTCATCGCGGCAGCTCGATGTCAGCCCAGGCCGCTTCCCACAATGTGCTCACGGTCACCCGGATGCTCTTGCGGGCCGAAGGCACGGGCGGCCAGAACCAGAAGTTGCCGCTGCCCTCGTCGCCGGGGAAGCCCCGCCAGCCGCCGGGCCTGCCCTCGTGCTCGTCTCCGGCATCATCGACGGCGCGGACCCGGAAGCAGGGGGTGATCATGGGCAAGTACTCCCCGTACACCCAGGGGTGGCCATACAGCCGGATGCTCACCAGGTCATCTTGGGCGGAGACACTCTCGATCACCGCCGTGGCATGCTCCAGCGGCAGCCGCACGACCAGCCTGCGATGATCCGCAGCCCGGAACCTGGCGGCCCGCTGGTGGGCGCGGCGGCGCCACCGGTGCGCCAGCGCAGCGTGCCAGCCCGGGGCGCTGCCGGGGAACTCGCGCAGCAGGGTACTGGTGACCGGCAACGCGCCCACCGCGATCAGGCTGTCGGCCACCGTGGCGACAATCTCCGCCGTCTCCTCCAGTCCTGCCTCACTCACGGTGCCCCCGGCTTCCATCGAGATGCGGGTGACTGGCGCAAGCGCGGCCAGGTAGCACTCGGCCGGGGTCGGCCACGGCGGGTCGCTCCGTCCCACCGGAACCTGGGCCGGGGACGGCAAGGCGACCCGGCCCGAGCCACCCCCGATCGTGGGCGCCAGCTCAAACCACTCTGGCCTGCCAGCCGGATCACGGGCTACCAGCACGCGGCCGTGCCACTGCTGCTCTCCCAAGGAGAGATCCCGGCTCCAGCCCACGCCCTCGGCGCGCAGATCATGGGACTGACCCGCGTCGTCGGTGAGCGAGATCTCCGACATCGCCCTGCCCATCACCACATCCGGGGCAGGCGCGTTCCTATAGGGATCGGGGTCGGGAGCGGTCGCGCGGAAGCTCAGCCGCCACCCCGTTGAAGTCAGCTTCACCCACTCAAAGCACACCTCGGCCACCGAGGTCGGGCAGCACACCCCGGCCACAGCCACCAGCAACGGGACCTCGCGCAGCCCGCCGGGCCCGGCCATCCGGGACTGCCAGTACCCGTCAGCGCCCGACCGGACCGTCAGCTCGCCCTCCGTGACCCCCCAGGCGTCCCCGAGACCCATGCGCTCCAGAGCCAACTTGTGATCAGCCAAGACGGCCTCGGCCCGCGGCTCGGGCAGCAAGCCCAGCATCACGAACGCATTCGCCACCGCCATCACGCGCAGCGACTCGGGGAACAGCGGCCGGTGCGGGGCCCGCAGCAAGGCATCGGCCGCCAGCGACCGCAGACACTCTTCCGGGTTCACCGGGTTCCCGGGCATCGCAATGAGTCTATGAGGGTCTAACGCGGGTGGCGAGACCGTGCCCGTCGCGTCCGATCGAGCGGCCAGACACGGGCGCTCACGGACACTCACGAGGCCAACACCAGGACGATCACCTGCATCAGCGCTGGTCCGGCAGGGACCCACCACAGCATCGGCGCTTCGCCGCGATGAGAGCCAACGGGCGCCGGGCACCGGTCCGCTCCAAGCACCGGTCCGCTCCAAGGGCGGCTATGTCGAGTTCGTTCTACCGGGACACCGGGCCCGCGCCTCGCGGCATATGGACCCTATCGATGGGTGGCTAAGCTAGGGGGCATGCGCCGAATTCTCCTGGGGGGCATCGCGGCAGTCCTCCTGCTGGCAGCTGGTACCCGCGCCGCCGACGCCCTGGGAATCGGTGGGCCTCGGCTCCGCTGCGGCTGTACGGAGACATGCTGGTGCAAACGTCCAGGCCTCACTGCCTTTCGCTGGGTAACGCCCGGGCGTTGGCACCACATCGGTCTCACAGCTGACGAGAAGCGGTCCTGTCACTCGCAGGCATGATCAATAGCGGGTGAGGCTCCCGCATATGCACCAGGCGCGTCGTGTGGCCAAGGGCGTGATCGCCCGGGCGAGGGACGCGATGGCGCGACGACGACCCCGGGAGCTGGCCGGTGGCACGCCGGAGGGTCCGGTGCGGATCGAGCCGCTCAGGATGGGAGACGTCGCGTCTGCCGTGGAGTTTGTCAGCGGTGTCCAGCGGGTGGCTCCTGGGGACCGCGGCGAGCAGTTCGCATCCGACATCACCGATGACTCGCGCGAGATGTTCGTGGCCAAGATAAACGGCCAGGTCATCGCCTACGGGCGGGTGATGGAGTCGGCTGCGGGCGAGGCGGCTCCGGGAACTCCTGCTGGCTACTACCTCAGTGGCGTGCTCGTGGCACCAGCGTGGCGGCGCCGAGGTATCGCCACGGCGCTGACGCGGGCTCGCCTGCGCTGGGTCTTCGCCCGCGCCGACGAGGCGTTCTATGTTGCCGGGGCGGACAATATCGTCTCCCTTCATCTCCACACGGCGCTCGGGTTCCAGGAGATGAAACGGTTCCCCAGTGACCGGTCCGCCGCTGGCGTGGACGTACTGTCGCGGCTTACTCGTGCGGCGGCCTCCCCTGACCTCCGCCGATTCAGTGACCGCGGCTGACCGCTAACAGCCGTGCGATCGGGCACGCGCGGGCGCGGCTAACGGCTCTGAAGATCGCTATCCAGCCCCCCCTCTTGCGCTCTGATCTGCCTTGGTGAGAGCTGGAGAGCTGCCCGCGGCGGTGAACGGCCCGCCCGCGAGGGCATCGAGTTCTGCCAGCGGCGGCCAGGCCGCGGGATCGTCTGCGCTGATTTCCTGCCCGTCCAGCGCGTCCCAGATCACCGCCCGGCATGCTGCTGCGGTGTCCGCGCCGAACGCGCCGCGGAGGGCCACATACCCGTCACGGCTGAAGGCGTCTAGATCCACCTGTTGTTTGTCCGCCTCGGGATAAAGCAGCTCATCTCGATTACGGCGGCGGACCTGGCCCCAGGCGGAGGTTCGCAAGGTCGTCGAGATGGGCCGCGGTAGCAGGGCATCTGGAAGGCGGCCCGCACCGTCAGCCTGGGAAGTCTGTGGCGCTGCTGATCCGCCACCTGCAGATTCGCCGACCTGCGGGCTTCCTGGAGCACTACCCGCGAGTGCTCATCCGGTCGGGCACGGAGCACTTCTTCGGTCGGAGGCATCAGAGTTGGCTGGACGTAATGGGTTTGCGGCAGGAGCGGCGCCGGGCGAAGACTTTGCCCATGAGCCCACGGGCCGGGCAGCTGAGCGCCCACCAGCGCAGATCGCTGGAACGCGACGGCTACCTGCTAGTCCCCTCGCTACTGGATGAAGCAGCCGTAGCCCGGATGGCAGGCCGCCTGACTGAGTTCGTCCGCCAGACCGTCGAGGCCTGGGACGCTGACCCGGCCCCGAACATCGTTGAGCCGGGTGTCGTGCGCGGCAAGCTGGGGCTGGCCGACCCTGACTTCGCCCCGTGCTGCGACCATCCGCTGCTGGCTGAGGCCGCGACGGCGGTGCTGGGCCCAGATTGGCACTTGGGCGCGCTGAGCCTGCGCGCTCCCCTGCCCGGCTGCGGCCACCAGGGACTGCACCCAGACTTTGAGCAGCGGCGGACCGAAGGGCGATGGCAGACGCTGTCGGCCATGTGGTGCATCACCGCGTTCACCCCAGACAACGGGCCGCTGCGGATCATCCCCGGCTCACACCGGGTGAGCAAGCCGCCCATCGACATGCTGGCGTTCGGGTCAGGGATGGGCCCGCACCCAAACGAGGTGAAGATCGTGGCGCCCGCCGGTTCAGTGATCATGTTCAACAGCGCCGACCTGTGGCACTCCGGCACACTCAACTACAGCCCGGCGCCGCGCCTGGCGGTCACTGCGGGCTTCGATCCGGGCGGCTCAAGGCCCATCAGTCTGTCCGCGTGTAACCGTGACGATCCCCAGCTGACCGTCTGATCGGGCACATGGCATGCCGGCTGCGGCTGGTCATAAGAACCGCGTCGCGGGTTCCGGCGTCCTGCAGCCATCTCTACCGCTTACATGATTACCGAGCAAGAATGTAGAGGGGACGGCCAGCTTCGGGAGGTCGCCATGGCTGCGGTGACAGACGTCGGCTTCGTGAGAATGCGGGTCAGCAAGGTAGTTGGGCTCAAAGACGGGGACGACGTTGCCGAGTTCGTGGTGCTGGATGAGCTGGGCGGGGACCGGCACCTGCTGATCCAGATCGGGCACACCGAGGCATTTGCCCTGGCTGCGACCCTGGACGAGATGGAGTGGGGTCGCCCGATGACCTATCAGTTCATGGCGCAACTGGTGCGCAGCCTTGGCGGCCGCATCCGCGAGGTCCGGCTTGACGGGCTGGTCGAGGGTGCCTACGCCGCCACCGTGGAGGTGGAAGGGCCGCACGGCGTCGAGCTGGTCGATGCCCGGTCCAGCGACGCCCTGAACCTGGCCGCCCTGACGGCCGCGCCGATCGTTGCCGCCTTGGAGGTGCTGGAGGACTGTGACCGGCGCCGGGAGGGCGACTCTTCCGAGGCGGTCTTGATGCACCGGGCTCTAGCCGCCGGGCCGATGACGATCAAGAGGATAGACCCGTAGCGTGCCGCCCTTCCGAAGGCACCGATGGGCCGCTGGGAGCTGGCCCAGCACCCCTCGAGCACAGGTGGCACGCGTCGTGGGGCCGACGCCGATGCCCTGAGAACCTCCGGTGGTGATGACGACCTCGTGGTCCTAAACGCGGTGGATCGAGGCTAAGCGCAGCCGAGGCATTTCTGATCAGGTTGGCGAGCCCGGCAGGCCAGACCGTCTCCGCGGTTGAGTCCAGCTCTGTGAGCGTCCACCAGCGCCACGCTGCGATGCCATCGGCGGCGTGCATGGCATCGACACCACGGATCTCCCGGCAGGCCTGGCCGGTCCGGGCCAGGTACAGCCGCTCACGCTGGCGTACCAGCCGGCCCCCGTACTCCATGGTCAGCGTCCGCCGGGTAACCTCCCCGAGCAGGGCGATATCGTTCCACCCTGTCTCCTCGGCCAGCTCCCGGAGCGCGGCGGCGCGATAGTCCTCGGCCTGGTTCAGCCCTCCGCCAGGGGTTGTCCAGTGGCTGCCGTTCGGCGGGCCATCGTCGTAGCGCATCAGCAGCACCCGGTCGTCAGGATCGAGCAAGATGACCCGGGCGGCGAGCCGCAACGGAAATCCGCTCACTCAGGCGGCCTTGAGCTGTGCCGCGTACGGGCCGGAGGTCGTCATGCTTCCTATTGTGCCGACAGCCAAGGGGATGAAGTAAGCATCGCCTGAGAGGAAACGGAAGTACCAGTCGACGTGGCCAGGGCCTGTGAGAAGTCCCGGCTAACACAGCTCGAAGTCCCAGAAGATCAGCATCGGGTCGCCGTTGTAGGCGGCGTAAGCCGCAGCCGGGTACCAGGCGCGCAATGTCCAGATGTCTGACGGATGGTCGGGCAGCACCCGCTCGGGCGGCGGCGCGCCGGCGGGGTCCCGGTGCGGGACGCGCAACTCTTCGCAGTGGCGGACCTCGAAGCCGAGCGGCAGCGCGGCGGTGAGGTACTCGCTGGTCATCCGGCTGTGGTGCGGCATGTAGCCGTAGCCGCCGTCGGGCATCGCCTGGACCATCGGATAGTCCATCCGTGAGTCGGCGATCACCAGGTGCCCGCCCGGCCGCAGCACCCGCGCGAATTCGGCCAGCACCGGGGCCAATTCGGGTACGTGGGTGAGCGCCAGCGAGATCGTCACGAGATCGACCTGTTGGTCCGCGACCGGCAGCGCCCGCAGGTCACCCTGGCAGAAGTCCGCGCCGGGAACCTTGGCCTTGGCGACGGCGAGCATCTTCGCCGAGCCGTCCACGCCGATCACCGAGTGGCCCTTGGCGGCCAGGTAGGCCGCGTGGCGGCCGCTGCCGCAGGCAGCGTCGAGGGCCGGCCCGATCGGCAGGCGGTCGATGATCGGCCGGATGATCGGCTCCTCAAGGTCAATCAGGTCGTTCGGCCCGTCGTAGTACCCGGCCCAGACGTCGTAGCCCTCGGTCGCCGTGATCGGGCGGACCGTGGCGCCGTCGCCGAACTCGCTGGCGCAGTCGAGCATCGCGCGGATCTCGGCGATCCTGGCCTCGGTGAACTCGCGGCCGTACTCGCCGTTGTAGGCGCGAAGGAGGGCGACGCCTTGCAGGCCGAGCAGGTAAGCCAGGGGGTGCTGGTAGACCACGTGGCGATGCTAAGAGCCGCCGCACCGGGTGGGCTACTGGATATCGGAGCGGACGACGAGGATCGAGTCGGTAATAGGCGGTAACTCACGGTTGCTCTACTGACGAAGGTCAGCAGTCCATCGTGATAACAATTCTAGAAATATATTGCTAGTTATTGAGTTCCAGCGTAGCGTGGTGAGCGAAGCCCGGGGTAGCCAGGCACCGCAGGTCACAGGAGGCATCCCGATGCACGCACCGACCGAGAACGCTGCTCCCCCGCGATCGGTCCTCAACAGGCTTGTGCTCAGGTCATGGGATTACCGCCACCCCCGTGTGTGGGCGGGTGTGCGCTTTGCCGTTGGTATCTGGCTGGTCTTCCTTGGCGGCCTTCTGATCGCTGACGGCTACTTGTGGGCAACGCTGCTGCTGGTGGCGGCGGCGGTGCTCTTGTGGGCCGGCTACCTGGACCTGATAGCCGCCCGCTTCACACCTCCCCGAGCCTGAGGTGGCCCCCATGCTCGCAGGGGCTGGCATTGCCGTGTGCGTCGGCGTGGTCGTGGCCGTGTGGGTGGCCGGTGCGCTGTACAACGCCCTTCATCGTCTGCGTAGCGCCTCTCATGCTCCGCGTGAGCGGATCCGGAGCCAGCCCGGGTCGACAGCGCTCATCGTCGTGGCAGTAGTGTGTGCGGGCCTAGCGGTTGCCGGCCGCAGCCACTTTGACGGCCTGACCACTGGGGCCTTGTGGGTCCGGGTCCTCGGGCTCGCCGTGCTGGCCGCTTCGACGGTGTTCACGCTGTGGGCCCGGTTCTCGCTCGGCACCAGTTGGAGCGTGGCGCCCAAGGTCCAGGGTGATCACCAGCTCCGCATTCACGGGCCGTACGCAGTGACACGTCATCCGATCTACACCGGCGTGCTCGGGATGCTGCTCGGCGCCACGCTGCTCAGCGAGATCGGTCAGTGGATCGTGCTCTTCCCGGTCGGCCTGATTCTGTTTGAGGTCAAGATCCGCATGGAGGAGCATCTGATGCTGGCGACCTTCCCCGACAAGTACCCCCGGTACCGCCGGCAGGTGCCACAGCTGATCCCGGGTCTCTTCATCCTGCGTCAACACCACTCGTAGCGATTCAAACAGGCCGCCCGCAGGGGTCGACCACCGCGACCACCAGACTCATACCGTGTCAGCGGATGACCAGCACCGGCCGGTCAGTCAGGTGGATCACTTTATGTGCGGTGCTGCCGAGCACGAGCCCGGCGAGGTCGCTCCTGCCCCGGGAACCCATGACGATGACGCCAGCATCGTGCTTCTTAGCGTCGTCGACGATCTCACGCGCCGCATGCCCGTACAGCGCCTCCCGCACCTCTCCCTGGGCGTCAACCCCGGCCTGGATCAGCGCTTGAACCCCCTGCGTGACCGCCTCCCGCGCCTCCTCATCCGACTCGGTCGGCGTTCGCCCCACCCGGCCCCACTCCCGCTCTTGCAGGTGCAGCACCCACACCTTGCCCTTGGACAAAGTGGCGATATCCCTGGCCGCGGCGATCACGCGGTCAGAGACCTCCGAATGATCCACGGCGACCAGCAATCTCTCATACATCAGCATTCCTCCACGTGCCAGCCCGCCCGGGTAGATCAAGAAACAGTACTCCGCCGACCCGGGGCACAGTCGCCCTTGCGCTGCCCGAGAATCCGGCCGGTGCCGCTCCGCGGCACCGCTGGCCTGGCCCCTGCGCCGGGCTCAGCCTTGGGGCCGCCCGGCGCACGCCGGGCCACATGCGCAACCGGCGCGGATCAAGGTCTTGGCCATTGAAGAGCTCGTCTGGTCGTGTCGCTACATGATCTAGCCGAGTTGGTCGCGGATCACGGGGCATGGGACGCGCCCGAAGGGTGAGATATCTGTACCAAGATCAACTGTACTGGCCAGCGCCACGGCGCCGGCAGCCGCCTCACCAGATGCACCCCGCCCGCCCAACTCGATGTCGTCGGGCTCGATCGTGTCCGCGGACGATTTGCGCAGGCCTGCGGCCTCGATTGCCGGCTCGCCCGGCGCCTTCAGCCCTCAGTCCTCACCTGCGTCGGCCGGGCCGGCGAGGAGCCGTTCCAGTTCGCGGCCGGCCTCGTCACATCCGGCGTCGGCTAGCAGCTGCAGCTCGCGCAGGTCACCCGCCTTCACTGCGCGTCGCGTGAGCAGGTGCCCAGCGCGGGAGGAGCCTTCGTCCAGCAGTTCGTTCAGCTCGCCGGGATCGCCGCGCGCGTCGGCCAGGTCGGCCAGCCGGTCCAGGGCCAGCTCGTTGCCCTCGTCGGCCAGCGCGCGCAACGTGTCCCGGTCAAAGGTCATGTTCGCCATGACCCCATGCTGCAACCTTGCCCTTGGGGCAAGGTCAAGCGCGAGAGTATGGGGACGTGATCACCATCGGCCAGCTCGCCCGCTACATCGGCGTGTCGACCAAAACCATCCGCGTCTACCATGCCAAGGGACTCCTGCCCGAACCCAGCCGTGACTCCTCCGGCTACCGGCGCTACACCGCCCAGCACGCCATCGACCTGATCAAGATCCGCACCCTCGCCGAAGCCGGAGTCCCCCTCGCCCGCATCCGGGATCTCCAAGCCGCGCCCGAGGAGGAATTCCGGCGAGCCCTCCACCAGGTCGACCTCGACCTCACCGGCCGGATCCGGCGGCTGCGGCACACCCAGCGGCGGCTCCGTCAGCTGGCCACCGGCGAGCTCCAGCTGCTTCCCCCCGACGTCAGCAGCCATCTGGCGCACCTGCCCGGCATCGGGTTCAGCTCGCGATGGGTCGCCATGGAGGCCGACCTGTGGATCCTGGTATTCGCGACACACTCAGACACCGCGATCGACCTGTTCCACGACCAGGCCCAGGCACTCACCGACCCCGCACTGCGCCAGATCTACCTCGACTACGACCGCGCCCACGACCTCGACCCAGCCGACCCCCGCCTCGGCGACCTTGCCCGGCGCATGGTCGCCGCAACCAGAAGCCGATATGGTCCAGGCGATCTCCCAGGACAAGTCACTGGCTCTGACATCCCGGCACTGATCCAAGAAGCTGTCAACGCCTCATCCCCCGCATGGCAACGACTCGACACCCTGATCCGCGACCAGCTACGCACCTGAAATCCAGACTCGCCGCCACACCACCACGACGCCACCTCACACCGACGCCGGACTCACCGGGAAACGCCGTCCGGCATTACGGCCATCGGCAAGAGGGACGCTCCCGCGGCGCGGCAGGCACAGCTCATCCGGTTCTGCGCTCATAAGGGATGGCGGGGGCAGGGGGGCGCCCGCGCCGCGGCCCCGGCGGAATCGTGTCGTGAGAGCCTGGGGCACGTTCCCTAATTGCGCAGGCACACCGGCCCTGCCCCCCGGACCCGGTCGGCCTGTTCAGGCCGGGGTGATCTTCACGCTACGCCGGGCGAGCCAGCGGCAGCCGCGTCAGGCCGTTAAGATTCTGTCAAAATCGGCCAGCTGCGCTAAATGCCCAGCGCCCGTGGCCACGCCAGGAACTCACCTTCGCCAGGGTGACGGTGCTGCGCTTTCGACGACCACGGCAAGGTCGTCGACCACCGCGACTACGACAACCACGTCCAACGGCGCGAAGCATCGTACGCCGACTGGTGACCATCAGCCAGCACGCCTGACTGTGATCGGGCGGCTAACCGCACGGACACGCTTTGCCATAGGTCACGCCGCAATGGCGGCTGCCGTACCAGAACCTCGCGACCAAAGATCGCTAGGGCGAGGCTTTCGCGGTGAATCTGACCGACGCGAGACTGGTACCGGGCAGGGTGGGGTAACCGGCCGACTGGTAGGCGAGCTCATTGTTCGTAACGCTCATGTCGGCAGGCGACATCACGACAAGCCACACGATGATGGGCTGCGCCTGGCCGATGAGGATCGCCGCTGACCAGTGGCCGTTGATCAGCGGGGCTGGATTGTCCGGATTGGCGGCGGCATAGTAGCGCAGGTGACCGGCATACTGCAGAAACACATCGAGGCGGTATCCCGCAGGGATGTTCTGGGCTGTGCCTGACACGAACAGTTCCTGGTTGCTGGACACGTTGGTGGCGCCGTTGTGCGGGTCGGTAATGGTACCTGTGGGGGCCGCGGCCGATGGCGGTGCGGACGCTGCGGCCGCCGGCGGCGTAGACGTCACCAGAGCCGACGCCGGCGTCGTCAGCGCTGGTGCGGGCGCCGGGGTGGAGGTCGGTGCCCCGGGCCTGGCCAGCCCTGCCTCCGCGATGCCTAAGACGCCGATGACAATGCCGCCCACCATCACCACGATGCCGCCGGCAACGGCGATCTGCACGCCAGCCTTCTGCGCGTTGTACCAGCGCCCGAATCCCATTTCTCCCTCCAGGCCTATCGGGCATGAACAGACGCCAGCACCATAGCGATGCTTCATAACAACAGTGATACCTATCTGTCACAATCAGTTGCCTGCGCACATATGCGACTCTCCTACGGCCAGGAAACGATCACAGGCGGCCAGCGAGCCGGAACGCGTTACCCAGGCCCGAAGCCGCCGGTGGCACTCGGCTGGTGCACACGCGTGTCTCTACTCTGAGGAGCCTGGAGCCGGGGTCAGCGCTGGAGGTGGGCGTGCGGGTCGTGGTGGTCGGGGCGGGTTTCGCCGGGCTGATGGCGGCGTGGCGGCTAACCCAGCACGGCTGCGAAGTTGTGGTGCTCGAGGCGCGCGACCGGGTGGGTGGCCGGGTGTGGTCACAGGAACTCATCCCCGGCGATCGGCGGACCGTCATCGAGAGAGGCGCCGAGTTCGTGCTGGATGGCTACGACGTGCTGCGCGCGGTGCTGGCCGAACTCGGCCTGGAACTGGCAGGCACGGTGATGTCCTACTACTACCGTGAGCCACGCGGTGGCGGGCCGGTCAGCGCAGCACAGGTGGGCGAGTGTGCTGCCTGGGTGGCCGGGGCGGCGGCCGCCACCCCGGGAAGCTCCCTCGCCGAGGTGGTGGCCGGCTGGCCAGGCCAGCCCGCCGCCTTGCCTGCCTACCTGGCGCGGATGGAGACAACGTCCGGGGCCAGCGCCGGCGAACTGTCTGCCGTGGTGGCCGTGGACGCGACCGCGGGGTTCGGCTGGCGGCCAAGCTGGCGGGTGGCGGGCGGCAACCAGCAGGTGGCCACGGGGCTGGCCCGGCGGCTCGGCGAAGCGGTGCGGCTGGCCAGCCCGGTCCGCGCCGTTCAGCAGGACCACCGCGGTGTCCATCTGAGCACTGCGGACGGAATCGTGACCGGGGACGCCGCGGTCATCGCGGTGCCGATGGCGGTGCTGCGCCGGCTGCCCATCGTGCCCTTGGTCTCCGGCCGCCAGCGGGCGGCATGGGAGCGCAGCGGGCTGGCGCACAATGCCAAGCTGCATATGCCGCTGAACCGGCCGGCCGCGGCGTCTGCCGTGCAGAGTGTGCCGGGCCGGTTCTGGACCTGGACTGCGGCCGACATGACCGGGCAGATCCAGCCGGTCCTGCACGCGTTCGCCGGCACCGAGCAGGGCCTGTCGGCCCTGGCGGTGGCCGACGGGCCGGCCACCTGGGCGGCGCGGGCCGCGGCGCTGCGCCCGGAACTGGACACCGATCCGGCCCGGGCGATCCTTACCACCTGGAACGACGACCCCTGGGCGGGTGAGTCATACACCGCGGACACGCTCACCGCAGCGCCCGGCGACCCCGACCTCCCGGCCGCCCCGGCCGGCCGCATCCACTTCGCCGGCGAGCACACCGCAGGCCAGTGGGCGGGCCTGACGGAAGGCGCCCTGCGATCCGGGCAGCGCGTTGCCAGCGAGGTACTCGCCAGCCAGCACACTGCCCGCTGACGGCGCTGCGAGATGACTTAGCAGGAGCGGTGTCGCGCGTGCTTCCCGGGACGTGCACCTCGACGCGACCAACGCGGGCCTCCCGGGACCCGCGCCGACCGGGGTGGCCCGGCTGATAGCGGCCCCTGCGTAATGCATGAGATCATCCCGGACTGTGCGCAAAGACCTGCGGGAATCCCCTGAGTACGCTGCGGTCGCCGAGCATCTGAGACGGCTGCACGAGCCGGCTTTCGGCAGGCCACACCATGTCACCGACCTGGTCACGACGACCGACGCCAGCCGCATCGTGGTGACTGGATCGGTCTATGACGAACTCGACGGGCTGCCACGCACCGCCCTGTACGGGGTGCGGGGCGGCGCGCTGCGCGCGCTGACTTCCGGTGGCGGGTCCGCCAAGGCCGCCCGGTTCGCGCCGGACGGGTCATCGCTGGCCTTCCTGTCCGACCGGGCCAAGGCTGAGGTGTTCCAGCTCTACCTGCTGGCCGACGGGCAGCTCGGCGAGGCCTGGCCAGCGCCTGCTGTCCCCGGCACGGTCGAGTATCTCGCGTGGTCACCGGACGGCACCCGGATCCTGCTCGGGGTCGCCGGGCTCGGAGCGGAGATGGCTGACGCGCAGGGATCGGGAACGGTCGGCTCGGGCGAGTCGGGGTTGCCGTCCTGGTACCCGGAGGTCGAGGCCGGGACGCCGGAGGATGCCTGGCGCAGCCTGTGGCTCTACACGCCGGCCTCCGGCGAGCTCGCCAGGGTCTCGCCGGAAGGGCTGAACGTCTGGGAGGCAGCCTGGTCCGGCTCCGGGCATGTGCTGGCAATCACCAGTGAACGACCCAGCGAGGACGACTGGTACTGTGCGGTGCTCAGCCGGCTCGACATCTCGACGGGTGAGGTGACCGAACTGGTCCGCAGTGACGTCCAGCTCGGGCTGCCTGCCGGGACGTCCGACGGCAGGCGGGCCGCCGTGGTCGAGGCCGTGTGCAGCGACCGGTGGATCGTGGCGGGTGAGCTGATCCTGCTGGACCTGGTGGCCGGCACCAGGTGCGCCGTGAACACCGCCGGGGCAGATGTCACCGCGGTCCAGTGGATCGACCGAACGCGGCTCGGCTACATCGGCCAGCGCCATCTGGACAGCGTGGCCGGGATCGCCGACGCCGGGGAGGGGCCCCTGCCGGAGACGATCACCGCCAAGGAACTGGTCGCATCCGCGCAGTCGTGGGCGAGCTGGTTCTACCCGGCCGGCGCCTTCACGTCCGACGGCCGGGTCGTCGTGATCCGGGACGACTACGACCTTCCGCAGGAGATCGCGATCGTTGGCATGGGCACCGACCAGGTGCTGGCCTCCCTGGCCCACGCCGGCACCGACTACATCCGATCGGTCGCGGGCTCGGCGGCGGACGTCAGCTGGAGCGCACCCGACGGGACACCGATCGAAGGAGTCCTGTGCACACCTGGCGGAGCCGGGCCGTTCCCGCTGGTCTTGCACGTCCACGGCGGGCCGATCGGGGCCTACCAGCGGAGCTGGACGATGCGTGACCACGCGGTACCCCTGCTGGTCTCCCGCGGATATGCGGTCCTGCTCCCGAACCCGCGCGGTAGCTCCGGGCGGGGTCAGGAGTTCGCCGCCGCGGTCGTCGGCGACATGGGCGGCGCGGACACCCACGACTACCTGTCCGGGATCGACGCAATGATCGAGCGCGGGATCGCCGACCCGGCGCGGATCGGCACGATGGGCGTCAGCTACGGCGGGTTCATGTCCGCTTGGCTGGTGACCCAGGACCAGAGGTTCAAGGCCGCCGTGGCCGGCTCGCCGGTGACTGAGTGGTACAGCTTCACCTTCACGACCAACATCCCCCGCTGGGGACTGTGGTTCCTGGACAACGCCGATCCCGAGGAAGCCGGCAACCAGGTGCACACACGCAGTCCCGTTATGCACGCGAGCAAGGCCAGGACGCCGACCCTCCTTACGGCGGGCGTGAAGGACCGGTGCACACCGGCCGGCCAGGCCAGGGAGTTCTACCAGGCGTTGATCAGTCATGGCGTCGACTCGGCACTGGTGATCTACCCCGGAGAAGGACACGGCGTCAGCCGGTTCCCGGCCGTCACTGATTACTTGACCCGGCTCGTGACCTGGTTCGAGAGGTACATGCCGGCCTGATCTCATGTCACCTGTCCGGGGACTGGCGTCGTCCGGTACGGTCGGCAGATCGGCCCGCTCGGCGCGGGTCCGATGCGGTCGGCGGGATAATGCCGGCACGGCGGAGGCATTTCATGACGTCGGATCACGTCGGCATCGGAATCGTGGGCAGCGGTTTCATCGCCGGAGCGCATGCGGAGGCTTTCGCGCGGCTGCCCCGTGCCACCGTGCGCGCTGTGGCCTCGCGGTCGGCGGGCAGGGCAGCGGAGTTCGCCGGGCGCTGGGGGATTCCCGTCTGGCTCACCGATTTCCGCGAGCTAGCCGGCCGACCCGAGGTCGACGTGGTGTGCATCGCGGCGCCGAACGCGCTGCACCGAGACATCGCCGTCGCCGCGGCCCAGGCCGGCAAGCACGTCATCTGCGAGAAACCGCTCGCCCGGACGCTGCGCGAGGCCGACGAAATGATCAGCGCGTGCGCCGCCGCTGGGGTGCTGCTGATGTATGCGGAGGAGATCTGCTTCGCGCCAAAGTACGTCCGCGCGAAGGAACTCGCTGACGAGGGCGCGCTCGGGGAGGTGTACCTGGTCCGGCAGACCGAGCAGCATTACGGCCCGCACTCAGACTGGTTCTGGGACCCGGAGCAGTCCGGTGGCGGCGTGCTGATGGACATGGGCTGCCACGGCATCGAGTTCGCGCGGTGGGTGCTGGGCAAGCCCGCTGCCCGCACGGTGGCGGCGGAGGCGGGCACGTTCGTGCACGGCGGACGGACGCGGGCGGAGGACCACGCGATCGTGACGATCCGCTTTGACGGCAACCGCGTGGGCCTGGTCGAGGCGAGCTGGGCAAAGCCGGGCGGCATGGATGACCGTGCCGAGATCGTGGGAAGCCGGGGAATCACCTATGCCGACCTGATGCGCGGACCGTCCCTGTCGACGTACAGCGATGTCGGCTACGGATATGCCGTCGAGAAGGCACCCGATACCCGCGGCTGGACGTTCACCATGTTCGACGAGCTGTGGCACTCCGGCATTCCGCAGGAGATGGATCACTTCGTCAGCTGCGTCCTCGACGCGGCGATGCCGCAGGAGACCGGTGCGGACGGCCGGGCGGTACTCGAGCTGATCTACGCGGCTTACCGGGCCGCGCGCATTGGTCGGGTGGAACTTCCGCTGGAACTCAGCGAGCAGGAGGCCGCGCAGCCGCCGTTCGCCCTTTGGTGACACCTCGTCAGCAGACCAATGATCTGTGTCCTCACCGGCCGGCGGTGGCCGCGCAGAACGCGCAGATCGGATCGGAGAAGTACCCTTAGCCGGTGTTCTCGCCTGAAGGCCCGTCTGTGCGTGAACTGGCGAGGCAGGCGCTGTCCTCGGTCGAGGGCGGCTATGACCGGCTTGCTCCGAAGTTCGACCACACACCTTTTCGCACACCCGATGGCATGCTTGACGCGACCGCCGGCGCGTTGCGCCCGTTCGGCCCGTTCGGCCCGGGACTGGACGTGTGCTGCGGCACCGGCGCGGGCATGCGGGTCCTCAGATCGGTGTGCCTGGGACAGATCACCGGCGTCGACTTCAGCGGGGGCATGCTCGCGCGGGCTCGCCGTGCGTACCCGGACGGTGGGTGGGTACGGGCCGACGTCCGGGCCCTGCCCTTCGCCGGGGCCTTCGGCCTGGCGGTCAGTTTCGGGGCGCTGGGGCACTTCCTGCCGGCCGAACGGCCCGCGCTGTTCGCCGGCGTGTACCGCGCGCTGCGGCCTGGCGGGGTCTTCGCCTTCCCGGTCGGTGCGCCGCAGCCCATCACCTCACGCTGGTATTGGGCACTGCTCGGGTTCGACCTGGCCATGCGCGTCCGGAATGCCGTATGGCGTCCCCCGTTCGTCATGTACTACCGAACCTGCCCGCTGCCCGCGGTCCGCAACGACCTGACCGCATCCGGATTCACCGTGACGACAGTCGCCTTGACGGCTCTGGGCCGGCGCGGGGACGGCAGCCCGCGGTACCGGCTTGTCCTCGCGCGCACAGCCAGGACGTCCTGACCGATGCGCAGGTCGCTGGACGGCACCTGACCGCGGTCTTCCCCCTGCCTCGCAGGACCGCCGGTCAGGACCGTCCGATCATGCGTCCTGGAACGGAGCCAGCGCCGCAGCTGAGCACGGCGATACGGATGCCCGGATCATCCGTTATCCGGGGGTCGTCAACGGCGAGCTGCCCGACATCGTGTCCGGCTAGCCAGTTGCGCCACTCGGTTTCGCTGATGGCGCCGTCCCAGGGGTGGATCAGCATGTGCGTGTTCTCCTGTTGGTGTCGGCTTGATCCGCGGCGATGAGGCGGCTGGCGATGGCGGCCTGCGGGCTCAGGCGGATGAGGGAGCTGGCGAGGTCGTCTCCCGCCGCTGTCAGGCCGTCGGGGCCGAGGGCGGCGAGTGCGTCGATGATGAAGATGGTGTTGGTGGTTGCCGGCGTGATCCGGGTTCGGGTGCATTGCCGACAGTTCCACTGGCGGCAGGTGACGCCAGCGTCGTCACGCCAGATCACCTCGCCTGGCTTGGGGTGCTCGACGGTGGGCTCACCGTGCGCCACGGTGCCGAAATCCTCGCCGCCGGCGGCCCGGACCAGCCGGGCCGGGCCCTGGTACTGGTCCAGGTCCTCGCCGCCCACTGGCACCAGGTTCGCGATCGAGACCGCGTTGTAGGCGTCGGTGATGCGGTCGATGCGGGGCAGCCCGGCGTCCAGACGGCGCAGCAGCGCCTCCACGCTCGGCCGGGTGCGCTGCGGCTTGGCGCCAAACGCCCGGTAAGCGGCGCGCCAGTCGGCGACTTGCGGCACGTCTTCGGGTACCCGGCCATCGAGGGTGACCCGTGCCCGGATCTCGGCTTGCGCCAGCAGTTCGTCACTGATCTCGTCGGGAAATCCTGGCTCCAGGCCCTCGGCCACCATCACCAGCACGCGGTAGTCCGGGCGCAGCTCGAGCACATGGGGGGCCACG
>Ga0207700_10000545_pt1 | contig 22038 bp, 26 predicted proteins | sample LARL82metaG_FD_184348 | JGI IMG/M metagenome (GOLD analysis project Ga0207700, IMG submission 184348) | Corn, switchgrass and miscanthus rhizosphere microbial communities from Kellogg Biological Station, Michigan, USA - LAR L8-2 metaG... | ecosystem: Host-associated > Plants > Roots >...
CGCGTCTTCAAGGGCCACGCGAACTACCTTGGTGGCATCCACGATCCCCGCTTCGATTAGGCCGACATACTTGCCGTTGGATGGCTGCCAGAAAACAGCGCTGTTCGGTTTGATCGCTAATCCGGTCGAGCAAGAGCGGCGATGCGGTCCCAAAATCGACGATTCACAAGATCTTACGGAGTCGCATCTATTCGGGCGCCTTTGAATTCGACGGCGTCGCCTATCACGGCACATATGAGCCGATTGTGTCACCGGAACTCTGGGAACGGGCCCAAATGATTCTCGATGGCCGGACCTCGAAGGAGACCCCTGGTGCCAGACCTAGTCGGCCGCCCGATGAGCCATGAGGTGCGGCATTTTGGGAGCCGGTTCCTACAGCCGCCTTATGTCGGCGTCAATTGGAATCACTACGTGCACCTGAAGCCAATCAGTCAAGAAAAATCCGATCGGAAGTTATGCCAGTTATATGAAGTAGTGCAAAGCTTAATCTCCTTGTGTACCGGCGTAGCATGGCGCCGCCAAGACAGATCTGACACGCACATAGGGAGTCCACCGCCAACTACCGCTGCTTACCGCGCAACGCTTCAAACGACGCGATGATATCCAGCAGCTCCGAAGTGATCGAGGTCTGGCGTAGTTGCCGGGATTCGGCGGTCAGCGAACGCAGGTGATCCTCGATGTTGCGTTCCGCCATCTGCATGGAGGCGAGGCGGCTGGCGTTCTCGCTAGCCAGCGATTCGGCGAAGGCGCGGTAAAGCGAGACGAATAGATATTCGCGGATGAGCAAATGGAATAGGCGAGACTCCTCCATGGTGACCATGGGGATTACTTTGGACGGCCACGGTTTCGCCTTCAATCCGTTGATCCATTCGGCGTCGACTGGCAGCAGCCGCACTCCACGCACGCGATACCAGGCGCCCGAAACTGGTCGAGCGTAAAACAGCACGATGAGTTCGACGCCTCGATCGAGGTGCCATTCTTCGATCTTGTGCAATACTTCTTCGACAGCGGGCGTGATGCCGGCAGTGGAGCCTGGTACTTGCACCGCTCCTTCCACTTTTCGGCCGAGACTTTCGAGGTGCGACGCTGCTCGTACTCCCACAGCCAGTGTTACCTGGCTTTCGCGCCGCACTGCAAGTTTTCCCAGCGCTCGCGAGGCGTGCGAAACAACTTGATCGTTTAATTGCCCGCACATGCCTTGATCCGATCCAAAGATTATGGCGCCAAGTTTGCTGCCCGGCGCGAATTTGGGCGGCATTAGATGAGCCGGAAATCTCTGCAAAGCGACTTGCAAACCCATTTCGACCGTATGGTTGTATTCCGCCACGGCATGGGCCGCGCGCTCGTACTGTCGAATGTTGACGCCGGCGAGCGCCTTCATAGTTTTCACCACGGACTGCAGTTCCATGGTGACGCCGATGGTTCGTCTTAACGACTCCGCGGTTTCCATGCAATCGCCTCCTGTGCGAGTTTGACCAGCGTCACACGATCCACGTCTGTCAGTTTTTCACCAGCCTCGATCGACGCGCAGATAGCCGGCACCTGACCAGGTAACGCCGCGCGGAGATGCGTCGATGCCTCGACAAGGCGCTCGGGCGCAAGATTGTCGAAAAGCCCGGCCGTAGCTGCCACCAGGATCGCGACCTGCTCGGTAGCAGCGAGTGGATCGAATTGCGGCTGCTTCAGCGCTTCGCGAACCGCGCGCCCGCGTGCGAGTGTTTGCCGGGTGCGTTCGTCCAGCCGGGATCCGAAACGTGAGAAAACCTCGAGTTCTTCAAACTGCGAGTAGAACAGCCGCAAGTCACCGGCCACCGCGCGATAAGCCGGAAGCTGAGCTTTGCCGCCAACGCGCGACACCGACTTGCCCACGTCGAGCGCCGGCAGAATCCCTTTTTGGAAAAGATCGGGTGTCAAGTAGATCTGCCCATCGGTGATGGAAATCAGATTGGTCGGTATGTAGGCCGAGATGTTTTGTTCTTCCGTTTCGACAATGGGCAAGGCTGTCAGAGATCCGCCGCCCATTTCCCGGCGAAGATGAGTGGATCGCTCCAGCAGTCGCGAGTGGATATAGAAGATGTCGCCGGGAAAACTTTCCCGGCCGGGCGGGCGCCGCAATAACAGCGACAATTCCCGATAGGCACGCGCGTGACGGCTCAAATCGTCGAAAACCACCAGCGCATCGCGGCCCTTGGCCATGAAGTATTCACCCATCGACATGGCGGCGTAAGGAGCGACGAACTGCAGACCTGGCGTTGAATCACCGCCGGCAACGACCACGATCGAATATTCCATTGCTCCGCTGCGTCGCAGGTCGGCGATCACACTGGCTACAGAAGAACTGCGCTGGCCGATCGCGCAGTAAATACAGATGACATTCTTGCCCTTCTGGTTGAGGATGCAATCCACCGCGATGGCCGTCTTGCCGGTCTGCCGATCGCCTAAGATCAACTCGCGCTGTCCGCGTCCCACGGGAATCAGCGCATCCACTACCTTGATTCCTGTGGCAAGTGGCACAATGACCGGAGCGCGATCCATAATGGCTGGCGAGTCACGCTCGATTGGCGCTCGCAAATCTGTCCCGACTTGCCCGGCATTGTCGAGCGGCCGTCCGATGGAGTCCACTACGCGTCCCAACAAAGCATCGCCCACTGGAACGTCGAGCACGCGATTCGTGCGCCATACCTCGGAGCCGGCTTCAACACCGGTACAATTGTCTAGAAGCACCACGCCGACTTCGCCCGGGTCGAGATTGAGCGTCATGCCCAGCAGGTCGCCCGGTAATCGCACCAGTTCTTCCGATCCAACATTCGGCAGCCCGTGTATTCTAGCGATTCCCTGGCCGACATACGTAACGGTTCCGTATTCGCGCAACGACGGCTCCGGACGGTATTCGCGCGAGACGCGATCCACGGTCTCTAAGGTCTCGTCCAGAACTCCGAAAAGTGGGCCGCGTTTGTTCATCTAACTCACCACGGTTTCCACGCGACGTTCGAGTGCTTCCCGCAGGTTCTCTTCCAGTGCTTCGACATAGGTGTCCGGGTTCCAGCCGATGCGGCGTCCGTTGCCGCGCAACTCGATGCCCCAGCCCATCTCGGGCGCGCAGCTGAAACGCAGTTGCACCGGACTGCCCAGCCGGATCTGGATGGTCTCACGAATCCTTTGCTGCGTCTCCTCGATGAGGTCACTGGGCGTCAATACTATCAGCTCATTTTGCGTCAGTTCGTTTAGCGCTGCGACGTCGAAAGTGCGCAGTTTTTCGAGCAAGGCATCAATCGCTGAATGCTGCACATCGCTAGAAGCCAGATCGGCGAGCGCCCGGCGCACTACCGCCAGGATCTCTATCCCCGCCCGCCTGCGGATCTCATCCAAGAAAGCGCCCCGCTCACGCTCAAGATCTTCGCGCCACCTGGCTTCCAGCTTGCGAACCTCTACCCTGGTTTTCTGAATCAGTTCGTCGCGTTTTTCGGAAGCTTGCTGCTGTGCCTCGGCGAGCATCTGATCCCGTTTTTGCTCCTGCTCCAGCGTGCGAGCCTGGGCCAGCTCTACCTGTCGTTCCGCTTCCTTGCTTTTCGCTTCGGCATCGGCCAAACAGCTCTCGACTTTCTTCTTCCGCTCATCGATGGCTTTCACCAATCGTCCGAACAGAAAGTGCTTCAACAGCGCCACCAGCACCAGGAAGTTGACGATCTGTGCGACGACAGTGAACCAGTCGATTAACATGCCTTATCCTCCGGCCTTGGTCACGACGTGGTTCCAGAACGGATTGGCAAAGATCAGAATGATGGAGATGACAAAGCAATAAATGGCGATGGACTCGATCATTGCCAGTCCAATGAACAAAGTCCGGCTGATATTGCCCGACTCGTCCGGTTGTTGCGCGATGGATGCCAGCGCCTGGGCGATGGCTTTGCCTTCGCCCATCGCCGGACCGATGGAGCCTATGGCCATGCACAAGGCGGCCGCCGCAATCGACACAATTCCCATCACCGTTACGTTATCCATAAGTTCATTTCGCTCCCTCCTGATTGCTTTGTGTTTGCACCGCCGCGGCGATATAGACCATCGCGAGAATGGCGAAGATGTAAGCTTGTATCAGACCGATGAGAAGCCCCAACATCTGCATCAGCACCGGGAAGAACAAGGGTGCAATCGCCAGCAGAATGGCGGCAATCATCGAACCACTCATGATGTTGCCGAAGAGCCGCACCGCCAGCGCCAGATTGCGCGTGGTCTCGCTCAACAAGTGGAACGGCAGCATGATCACGCTGGGCCGCAGGTAGTGACGGAAGTATCCGGCGAAGCCCTGTCGCACGATCCCGAATACAGGCACCGCTACGCCGACGCAAAGCGCTAAAGCCGCCGTCGTGGAGAGCGATCCGGTGGGCGGGCGCCAGCCTGGAACGATATCCAGCAGATTCGAGGCCGCGATGAAGAGGAATAACGTACCGGCGAAGGGCAGATAGGTGTCGCCACCCTCCGGGCAGACTTCGAGGATCTGGCCGCGAATCGTCTCCACCACGATCTCGATCGCATTCTCCCAGCGTGAGCCGGGCAGTCCGATGTCTTCCAGATGTCGAGTCACCAGCCAGGCGATAAGCGTGAGCAGAAGCATGACGATCCAGGTGTAGAGAATGGTGGCGTTGAGATGCACGTAGCCCCAAGCCCAAAGCACCGTGTGATCGGGCGTTATGTGCACTTGACCCTCGCTTCCCGGCCCACCATGAATTTCACGACGGCCAACCTCCCTACCGTGAAACCGATTAAGCACCACAGGGCGTAGTCCCAGCGCCTTTCGATCATCAACACGAAACCGGATACCACCGCCAGCGTGCGAACTCCGAAACTACCGAGCAAGAGCCACGCGCGGTAACGGGACCTCGCCAGCAGGTTCACCGTGAACCACAATCCCCCGTAAAAGAAAATCCCGACCGCCAGACCGCCGAGCAGACGAATCAGAATGGCCAAGGTGTTCACGATTGGTCTCCTCTCACGCGCAGCCACGCGTGCGCGCATCCGATCACCAAGCCGCCCAGCAGGAGCATGAGCGTCCATGAGACGCGGCTGGGCCAGTGATGATCGATCCACAGCCCCACTGCGACGCCGATCAATGTCGGCACCGACACCGACCATCCGACCACGCCCAGAATGGCAATGGAACTCCAGATGCCATCCTTCTGAGCGCGCGCCCGCACCATGCGTTCCTGCTTGGACGCCACCTCGTGGATCATGCGCTCGGCCGAGGGCGAGAGCTTCGACGATGTTTCGGGGTCAGCCATGCTTCTCCACCTCCAGCAGCTGCCGCACCAGGTCGGCTTCCAGCTTGGCCTCGTACGCGCGCGCCTTTTTATCGCGCTCCTCACGCTCGCGAAATTGGGTTTCGACATCGCGCCGAAGCTGTTCGAGATTGGCCCCGCGGACCGCGTTTCGAGTTGACACCGAGACCTCGCGCCCGCACTTGACGAGAATCCCGTGATCGATCGCCAGGTACTCCTCCGGCTTGTCGCGGGCCTGAAACGTCAGGATGCCCGGTACCAGCGCCGTCACGAAATCCACATGCTTTTCCATCAATCCAAACCAGCCGTTGTCCGCTTCGGCTTTGATGCGGGTTACTTCTTCTTCCAGAAGAATCTCGGCCGGTAATCGTAGAGTAAGCTTCATTGCTTGCGGGCCTCCGCAATCGAGCCGATCATGTACAGCGCCTGCTCGGGCAAATTGGCGAACTCGTCATTGAGAATCCGTTCGCATCCATCCAGCGTGTCTTCGAGCGTCACGAGGCGACCGGACTGTCCGGTGAATTGCTCGGTTACAAAAAAAGGTTGCGTGAGAAAGCGCTCCAGCCTGCGTGCGCGACGAACCATGCGGCGGTCTTCCTGCGACAGCTCCTCCATGCCGAGCATGGCGATGATGTCCCGCAGTTCTTCGTATCCGGACACGGTTTTTCGAATTTCCCGGGCGATGCGGTAATGTCGTTCACCGACGATCTGCGGTGTCACCATCTTCGAACCCGAGCGCAGCGGATCAATGGCGGGATATAGCCCTTCGCTCGCCCGCTTGCGCGAGAGGACGATCGAGGCCGACAGGTGCCCGAAGGTGTGTACCGCCGATGGGTCGCCAAAATCATCGGCTGGTACGTAAACCGCCTGCACCGACGTAATCGCGCCGTTGGCGGTGTTGCAGATGCGCTCCTCCAGATCCGCTAACTCGGTTCCGAGCGTGGGTTGATAACCTAGCCGCGACGGGAGCTGGCCCATCAATCCAGAGACCTCCGAGCCGGCCTGGATAAAGCGGAAGATGTTGTCGATGAGCAGCAGCACGTCCTGCCTGGCGTCATCACGGAAATATTCGGCCATTGTGAGCGCGGAGTGCCCCACGCTAAAGCGCGCCCCCGGCGGCTCGTTCATCTGTCCGAAGACCAGCACCGTCTTATCGAGAACGCCGGCCGCTTGAATCTCGCGATACAGCTCTTCGCCTTCGCGGCAGCGCTCTCCGATTCCACAGAACACGCTGACGCCGCTGTGATGGCCGATCGTATTGTGGATCAACTCCATAATCAGGACGGTTTTGCCGACACCCGCTCCGCCGAACAACCCGCTCTTGCCGCCACGCTCCAGCGGCGCCAGGAGATCGATGGCCTTGATCCCGGTGACGAAGGCTTCGGACGTGGAGGAGCGGCGCATGAGCGACACCGGAGGCTGGTAGATGGAGCGCCATTCGCCGCCCTCGATCGGCTCTTTACGGTCGATCGTCGCGCCAAAGACGTCGAACACCCGGCCCAGCACGCGCTCGCCGACCGGAACCTGCAACGTCTGGCCAGTATCGACGATTCGAGATCCACGCCATAAGCCGCGTGTGGCCGTCAGGGCAACACCACGAACCGTGGTCGCATTCAGGTGGGAGGCAACTTCAATGATGATCTCGCCCGTAGGGCCGGCCGTCAACACATGATGGATGGAGGGGATCTGCCGAGGAAATGTGGCGTCGATCACGCTGCCGCGAACTGCTGTCACGGTACCTTCGTTGGACTTGAGATCGGTCATTCAGCACACGCGGCTCAGCCAGCGCGGGCTCTGTACGGCACATGTCTCGCCAGGGCTGGGCCCGCCCCTGCCTTTCAATGGGCAAGAAAGGGGCCAGTCGATTAGGCTTTCCGTTGTGAGGTGGAAGACCGTGGCGTTGCGTCAATTCACCCACTTTGCTGGTGACGGCGCTGAGTGTTGTTGCGCCGAATCACACACTGATCACTGGACAAGGAGCATCACGCACGATAGCGTAAGCATTGCTCCGCAGGCGGCCGAAATGTTTCTGGATCTTACCCCGTCCCACCAGTACCAGATCCGCGGAGTGCCGCTCAGCGAAATCGCGGACAACCTTGGCCGGAGTGCCGGCTGCGATGAAGAGGTCCAACTTTGTGCCAGCTTCTGCTTGCAGCTTGTCGATCCGCTCGCGCGCGACGCCGAATAAGAAATCGCGCAACGGATCGTTCACTCCGGCGCCCGGCTCTTCTTCGAATCCGGTTACCGCGTGAACCAGACGAAGCTCGGTTCCTTGTCCGGCAGCTAGTTCAGCGGCCCAACGAACCAGTGGAACATCTCGTGGATCGTCATCGATGGCGCAAATCATCTGATGCCATGGCTTCCTGGCGTTGGTCGCGATCTCGCTGGCGTGCGCCGTGGTCCACACCGGACACTCTGCATCGTGTAGAACCTTTGCCGTAACCGAGCCGAGCAACAGACCGCGGAATGGTCCGTAGCCATGGGTAGGCATCATGATGAGGCCGACATTCTTTTGACGCGCATATTGGGTAATGTGCAAAGCTGGATCCCCAGACTGCACGCATCGTTGGATGGAGATTCCGCTCAGTTCATCGGCCAGATAGCTTCGCAACGCTGAACGACGGTCCTCGAGCATGCTGGAAACATCGATCAGCGCATCATACGCGCCCACTTCCGGAGTGCCGTACCAAGCCGGGGGAACTTCGACGACATGCAGCAGTAACACCTCGGAGTGAAAACGAGCCGCCAAAGCCTTCACGAATGGCGCGGCCGCGCTGCTCTGTGGCGAGAAATCAACTGGGAAAAGAATGCGCTGGAAGGAAGTCATGATCTAATACCCTGCACTGGGGTCTCGCAAACGGAGGTCCAACACAAAAAAGGCACAGGGAACGCGGTGGCCATGGGGAGTCCGCGGGTTCTGCCGCGTCCCTGTGCGTCAGGAAAACCGCAATCTACCTAGCAAGAATCGGAACGTGACGAAGGTTAGGCTTGACCTCCGGCACTGGTATGACCACTTCCAGGACGCCGTTAGTCAGCTCGGCCTTAATGAGGTCCGCCTTCGCTCCTTTCGGGAGAGGAATCGACCGATAGAACTTACCGTAGTAACGTTCTGAACGGAAGAACTCCTCCCCCTTCTCCTCCTTGAATCTCTTTCGTTCCCCTTCGATCACGAGTGATTCGTCCATCACTTCCACTTTCACTTCTTCTTTCGTGAGTCCGGGCAGTTCGGCGGTAACGATGAAATTGCCGCCTTTGTGTTTCACCTCGAGCGGTGGGGCCCACAGATCAGCTTCCACCGGTGGAGCGAAGTTTGCAAACGTGCGGTCCACGTCCTCGGCGAACCGTTTCATAAGGACAAACGGATTGGCGCCAAACGAAACGCCGAATGGGAAGGTTGGGAAGTACGCTTCCGGGCGATTCATCAAAGCGCCGCCGTTCTCCTTTGTAACTTTTAGTTCAGGCATAAATCCTCCTTTTTTGCTCTTTTCTGTTACGACAAGCCTTGGATCGCTTAGTGCGTCTAAAGAACTCGCGGCGCACCGAAGTGTGGCAGGGCCTCCTCCGAATAGACCCGACTTACCTGGGTGCGCTGCGAGGAGTTAATGAGCCACAATAAGCGCTGCAAGGAGACTGCCGAACACCCCTGCATTTTGGCTAGCTGAGTCACGTCAAGGAGATGGAACGAGGCATGGGGCCGCAAGTCCGTCAGTTGCTCCCTTTCACTCACCCAAGGTTGTGCCAAACCTCACAGGTCGCGTCGTCCAGCCGTGGCAATGCACTTGCAGCATACCTCGGTATGCGAGTGCTTCTGGCCACGGATGGATCCAAAGAAGCTGCGATGGCGATGCGGGCCGCCAGCCGTCTTTTGACACATAAAGATCGTGAGATGCACGTGCTCCATGTGGCCGTCGAGCCCCGTTTCCCGAAAACTGCGGCGTCCGCTAAACAAGTCTTTAATCATCGGCTCGCTGCCGAGACCCGACGCGTCCTGCAAGGGGCTAAGCTGATTTTGGCTGAGGAAGGCGTTGACGCTCTCACGCTTTGCCAGACTGGATCTCCCGCGCGGGTCATCATGCGGGAATCGGAAGGCTACGATATTACTGTCATCGGTGCAAAAGGACGCGACGTACGGGCGGAGGTCGGCCTCGGACCGGTAGCCAGCCGCATGGTGGAACACGCATCCGGCTGCGTGTTAATCGGCAGAGAGGCCCCCAGCGACAAGCAGGTCCGGATTCTCGTGCCCGTAGATCGATCAGGCGGCTCAGAACAGGCACTGGATGCCTTCACCTCCTACTTCGACCTCGAATCCGCCGATATAACGCTGCTGCATGTCGTCGAAAACCTGTGGCTCCCCACCGAGGAAGAAGAGGAGCCCACCGACCCCGAATCCAATCAAACCGCTCAATTCCGGCTGGAGCTAAAACGCGAGGCCGAGCAACTCCTGGGTGAGACTCGCGTCCGCTTCCTGGAGCATCATGCCGGAGTGACCACGTCGATCCGCGAAGGCGTGCCCGCCAACGAGATCTTGAGCGAAGCCGATCAGGGAGATTACGATCTGGTGGTGGTGGGTGCAACTGGAGCAATCGACATGAAGCATAGTGTCCTCGGCAGCGTCTCGAGCAAGGTCGCCTGGAATGCGCCCTGTTCGGTCTTGATTGTTCGCGTTCCGGAATGAGTTCCCGCGGTGGCACGTGAAGTGCACTAGGCACCAGCGTGACAAGCGACTTAGCGATAGCCGGTTTGGACGCCGAAAAAGTGGAGCGCTATCTCAAGTCTTTGCTGGGCAAGGATATTGTGCTCCGCGGCTTGATGCACCTGGGCGAGCCGCCCGATGAAGCTCTTAGAAAGGGCTACGGGTACGGAACTCCCATTCGGGTGGACTATCGCGCTGCCAACGGCGAGGATCGTAGCGCCGTACTGCACACCATGAGCCCTGGGCCGTTCGGTCACGAACACATGGCCGATCGCGCTCACACGCTGATCTGGTCGCATGACGCCTTCAATCGTCTCCCGCGCCATGTCCGATCTCTCGATGTCGGGGGCTTCGAGCCCAATGGCAATCTGATATCGCTGGGCACGGTTGAAGAGTTCTGCCTGCTGACCGAATATGCCGAAGGTGAGAGCTATGCGCTCGATCTCGAGCGGCTCCGCGACACCGGCACGCTGACGGATCTCGACCTGGCCCGCGCCGACGCGTTGTGTGACTACCTGGTTGCGATCCACGGCGTTCGCGGCTGTGATCCGGGACTCTACATTCGCCGCATCCGCGAGCTCGTCGGCGACGGTGAGTGCATCATGGGCTTGGCGGACTCCTATCCCCGGCATCCTTTGTTCACGCCGCAGGTGCTCCAGGAGATCGAGCAGCGCTGTGTGGGCTGGCGCTGGAAGCTCAAGGACCGGACCCACCGGTTGCGCCAGGTCCACGGCGATTTTCATCCCTGGAACATTCTTTTTGCCCGCGGAGCCGACTTCCGCCTGCTCGACCGTTCGCGCGGCGAATTTGGCGATTCGGCTGACGACGTCACATCCCTGACCTTGAACTACGTCTTCTTCTCCTTGCAACAAAGCGGACGCCTGAAAGGAGCTTTTGAGACCCTGTTCCTGCGCTTCTGGGAGCGCTACCTCGAAAAGAGCGGCGATCGCGAAGTGTTGCAAGTGGTGGCGCCTTTCTTCGTGTTTCGCGGCCTGGTGATGGCGAGCCCTCTCTGGTATCCGTCGCTCGTGGACGGCGTGCGCCGAAAACTCCTGGCCTTCCTTTTGAGTGTTCTCAAAAGTGATGCCTTCGATCCTACTCAGGTGAATGCCTACTGTGGAACTTAGCAATCACAACGCATTCGCGATTTGGATCACGGGTCTTCCGGCCTGCGGAAAGTCGACCCTCACGGCCGCTCTGAAAGAGCAACTCCGTGCGCGCCGAGTGAATGTAGCGGTGCTCGAATCGGACGCGCTGCGGAAAACTCTTACACCACACCCGCGTTACAACCTGGAAGAACGCGATACATTCTACCAGCAGATGGCGGATATCGGTGTACTGCTGACCGACCAGGGCGTGCCGGTAATTTTCGACGCTACCGCGAACCGGCGCGTCTATCGCGACCGTGCCCGACGCGAGATCCCGCACTTCCTTGAGATCTACATGGATTGTCCTATAGCGACGTGCCTGGCCCGCGATCCAAAAGGCATCTATCGGCAGGCGCAGGAGAGTGCCACAGCCACCGTACCTGGACTTCAGACGGCATACGAGCCTCCTGAGGCGCCCGACTTGGTCGTCCACGCCGAAGCCGAGAGCCCGGAGTGCGCGGCCCGGCGGGTGGTCGCGCTTTTGATCGGAAAGGGCTATATTCCACAGGGCGGCGCACAGGATCGAGGAGGGGATGAGATTCCTGACAACTTCGTCGGCTCAACACCACCAATTGCATGATGACCCGCGCAGGAGATGCAGTCTCGGAATGCGTGAGAGCGTCAGCGCCTTCCACAGATGTCGGTCGGACACGGCGGTCCAAAAACAGCACTCTGCAATGTTTCAAGCAAAATCGCGTGGAACGCGCCCTGTTCGGTCCTGATCTCTCGCGCCGCGGCAGTAATTCTCCTTGTGGCACGTGAAGTGCATTAAGCCCCAGCGTGACAACCGATCTGATGGTCGCCGGCTTAGATTGGGAAAAGTGGAGCGCTATCTCAAGTCTTGTTGTGGATTACTGCTCTTGAAGTAGTCGGAAGCAATCCATTGCGTGCCTTCCCTCACTGGTTGAGTGCATTCAACCAGCTCTATAACCCTTCAAGGGAAAAGCCTACTGAACAAAGCCGTTCCACTATGGCCAATGTCGTGCGGTCTAAATGATGGGGCATTCAGGGCCTTCTCGAGAGTCTGCGAAAGGAGGCCGAATATGAAAGTCCGAGACGTGATGAAAAAGCAGGCGGCGTTCTGCCACCTGGATACGAGCTTAGCCGCATCAGTGGCAATCATGTGGAAGAACGGCTGTGGATTCCTGCCTGTAATCGGCGACGGTGGCAATGTCGTGGGGGTAATCACGGATCGCGATATCTGCGTCGCAATTGGTACACAGAACAAGAGAGCTTCCGAATTGCTGGTTCAGGACGTGATGCTCCCCAAGAATGTCACCTTCCCGAAGCTCTTTACCTGCACTGCAGACGACGATATCCACTGCGCGCTGAAAACGATGCGGGCCGAGAAAATCCGGCGGCTTCCGGTGGTCGACCGGGAAGGAGGGCTCGAAGGAATCGTGTCGCTGGACGACATCGCGCTCCATGCTCGGGAAACGGTCGATAAGCGCGACATCTCAGCCAAGGACGTCACCGATACTTACAAAGCCATTTGTGAACACGCACCTGCGCATCGGGTTGCTTGAGGTTTGGCTAATGCCTTGGCTGCGGAGCATCGAAGGACGCCTCATGGATGAAAATTGGGCGACAAGTCTGCACTGCGAAGGGCGAACGATTCTGAAGGTCTCGATGTCATCGCACGCTGTCCAGTCAATTGGTTGGACTTGCCTGCCATTTCTTTGCGTGTTGCTCCTCACTCAGATCGCACAAAGCGAGAACCTGTCGTTCCAGCACGTCTCTGTTATTCCTATGGACAGCGAGCGCGTGTTGACCGACCAGACTGTCCTGATCGCTGGCAATCGAATCGTTGAAATTGGGCCGTCCAACAGAATCAAGATCCCAAGCGGAACCAGGAACATTGAGGGCCGTGGTTCTTTCCTCATTCCCGGTCTGTGTGATATGCATGTCCACTTTGCTCTGCCAGCACTGCATCCGCGCTACGAGTCGTTGAATAGGAAATGGGCCCTGGAACTCATCGCAAATGGCGTTACTACCGTGCGCAACATGCGAGGATTTCCGGAACTACTCGACTTCAGGCGAGAAGTGGATGCAGGCCTCATTATAGGTCCTCACATTTACTCGACGGGACCGGGCAACAACAGCGGTGGTTGTGCGTGGCCCTTTGATCGAAGGGTGGACACAGTTGCCGTTGCGCACAAGGCGGTTAGCCGCGACAAGGCCGATGGCTTCGACGCGGTGAAGGTTTTCACTGGCCTGAATGCCGCCGCATACCACAGTCTGGCAGCGGAGGCACACGCATCGGGGTTGGCTGTGTACGGGCATGTGCCGGATGCAGTGGGGCTTGAGGGCGTATTGGATGCGCATCAGGACTCGATTGAGCACTTGAGTGGGTATCTATACGCGATTAACTCGACTGAATGCGAAAACGGACAGATATCGCCGGGGGGAATATCTACGAGGGACTCGCGATCCTATGACGCGAGTATACTGCGCTCCATCGCCCGGAAAACTCAAGCATCAGGAACGTGGAACTGCCCTACTTTGGTATTGCTGCAAACCCTCGGCAAGCGCTGGCAAGGATTACTCCACGCATGGCAAGCGCCGGGGGCGACACCATTCCTTCCCTGGCTTTGGGTCTTGGGAAAATTCAACGCTGCAGCTTTGCGTGACGAGCGAGATGAGCTTCCCCATTTCGCTAGGGTCGTTATGAGCATGCTGCATGAAGCCGGCGCCCGCGTTGTCGTTGGCACTGATGCCGATGGGACTTACGTGGCTCACGGATCTTCGATTCATCAGGAGTTGTACAACCTCGTTTCAGCCGGCTACAGTCGCTATGAGGCGCTGAGAGCTGGTACGGCGGATGCTGCCGAGCTCTTGCGAAAGCAGGATGAGTTCGGCACGGTGGAGGCCGGCAAGCTTGCCAACCTGATCTTGCTCCAAGGCAATCCGCTCGCTGATATACGGAATACAGGGCAACGCATCGGGGTGGTCGTCCAAGGCCATTGGCACTCGCAACGAGATTTGGAAATTCTAGTGGATTCCTGTGATCAGGTGCATAATAGGCGAAGTTGGTCTTGCGAGTGAAAACTGATTGCAGTAGTCGGGAGCCCCAGCTATGGGATGGTCTTTGGTCGCATTGATTTCAGCGGCGGTGATCAGCTACGGTTGGGCGCAGCAGTCCATTCCATCCAACAATTCTTCATCCGACGCCGGCCAGCTGCTACACCAACTAGTTAATTCGGGTACCCTTTCCGAGCTACGATGGCCAAAGTTTTCCAGCTGCCAGAGCCACGTTGCAAATTTCTACGAATCCACCGGTTATGGTTTAGCCTGGACCCGAGAAGGCGAGATAACTTCTCAGGCCCAGTCCATTATGAGAGTTTTTCAAGATGCGGCGGCCAAAGGCCTGGATCCTGAAGACTATGATGGCTCACGTTGGCAAGCCCGCTTAGCGCACCTCCGTCCTGCTTGCGCACAGCCATCCGATCAAGATCTTATCCACTTTGATCTCGCACTCACGATCTCTGCTATGCGCTACGTATCGGACCTGCACATCGGCAAGGTCAATCCCAAGGTCTTTTGCTTCGGCTTGGATGTGGACGAGAAGAGATGCGACGTGGCCGAGTTTCTTCGTGAGCGTCTGGTCCACGCTCCCGACGTGTCGGCTGTGCTTGAGCACCTCGAGCCACCCTTTGAGGCATACCGCCAAACGGTAAGCGCATTGCGGACTTATCTTGCGCTCGCACGCGACGATGACGGCGGGTCGTTACCCATCACTAAGAAGCCGGTCGAGCCTGGCGATCTCTATCTAGGCATCGCGCGGCTTCAACGCCTGCTCCGTCGGCTCGGGGACCTTCCATCAGACATCACCATTCCACCGAATTCACAACTGTACCAAGGACACTTGGTCGAAGCCGTGAAGCACTTTCAAACTCGACATGGACTCGATCCGGACGGCCGCATCGGGACAGCAACGCTGAAACAGTTGAATACTCCGTTGAAGCGAAGGGTCCGTCAACTCCAGTTAGCGCTGGAACGCTGGCGCTGGATCCCTGACCGGTTCCCGCGTCCGCCCATCATCGTCAATATTCCTGAGTTCCGCCTTCACGCCTACAACGATCGCTACCAGCCCGAGCTCGAAACGAAAGTCGTGGTTGGACGAGCCTTCCGGCGCCAGACTCCGATCTTTGCCGACGAAATGACACAGGTCATCTTCCGGCCCTACTGGCACGTTCCTCTCAGCATTCAAATAGCGGAACTGGTACCGAAGGTCAAGAAGGATCCAGCGTACCTGGAAAACAATGACTATCAGATCGTTGATGCGGACGGCAGGACCATTGAAGGCGCTCCAATGACTGGAGATCGATTCGCGCAGCTCCGTTCCGGACAGCTCTCGATTCGCCAGAAGCCCGGAGTGAAGAACGCTCTCGGGTTAGTCAAGTTCATATTCCCAAACGAGCACAACGTGTACTTACACGGCACTCCCGCCAAGGCCTTGTTCTCGAAGTCCCGGCGAGATTTTAGCCATGGCTGCATACGAGTCGAAAAGCCGGAAGAGCTTGCGGTTTGGGTACTCAGGGACCAACCCGGTTGGGATATGGAACGCATCCGGGAAGCCGAAACTGGACCAAAGTCGACCTCAGTCAATCTGACCAAGACGATTCCTATCTTGATTGTCTACAGCACAGCAGTCGTACGAGAGAGCGGTGAGGTTTACTTCTTCGATGACATTTACAAACACGACGCTGCCCTTGAAGAGTTATTAAATAACGGCTATCCGTACTCTGATTGGAAACCTGTCAGCGCCGCACGCGGCCCACGTCCACGTGAATGAGGTCAGACTTGGCGTAGCATAAGACACCCCCGCGATGCAGTGCACCGATGCGTTGCGTACTGCGGAGGACTTAAGACCCGGCAGACAGATGTCGAGGGCTTCGGTTTGCATATATGCAAGTTGTGCTTAGACGACACTGTTCGTATGCGTGCGAAGGAATTTGTTGCTCCAAGGCGAGCGATGGTCGCGATGACATGCAGCTCGGCAGTGGGGCGCCCCACAGCAGACAGTAAGATCCGTCTGCAGATCAAACAAGCTGGGGTCGTAGTGGTGTACCTCGCCTGTTTTATGCTCCTGCAGGAAATGATCCGTTTACGCCAGCGCCCCTCAGGGATGTAGTGAATCGCCCAACCGGTACTCCGATCGAGCGTTCGCAAGATAGAGCCTCGCGCAGCCATAGCTGCGACGTATTGCGACCAGAATGATTTCAAAAGCGAAGAACGGCTGCGGCTGCGGCGCCGTCTAGCATCCTATCGCTCGGGAGTGCGAACGCCGAGCCGCCATTCAGCAGGGTCTCGACAACGGCGGTGTTCAACAGATCCTCCGCGCCCCAATCCCAGCGTTCTTTTTGACTAGGTCCCTGAAAGAAACCCAACTTCTGAATGCTCTGGTCTACATAGAGACGACTGACGCGTGCATTCGCTGCTGCGCTCAGGATCGCTTCCAGGTCCGTGGTAAACCGTGCCGGTGACATGACCTCTCTCGATTCCGCCAGGTCAGCCGCAGCTCTTTCGGTACAGTGGGATCGTATAATCGCATAGGCTTGCCGTAAGAGGTCATCCTCGGACATGGAGCCGGAGGAACTGCCGTGAACGCCTTGCTCCATCAGATTCGGATAGGTATTGATCATCCGGTATCTGGCCGTATCTTCGTCCACACCAGTCAAGATCAGCGGTGCTTTCCCGGCATGCAAGAGCTCGCGGATCCCCCGGTCCACTGCTTTGTAGAAGTCTGAGAGATGGGTGTGTTGCGTTTCGCGGCCAGAGCCCGTGCCGAAGCGAACTCGTCGTATCGAGCCAATCGAGCTGCCGGCCGCCGAACGGTTCTCCAGATCATGATCGGGCTGTTTAAAAGCCATCGCTTCTTCCAGCGTTTCCGGTACGCCCTTAGGCAACTGGACATGTTCGCCACGCAGACGAGCGCATCGAAGCGCTCCCACGCCCTTCTTTGACAATTTCAATACATAGAACTCGGATTGATAGTGCAACTCCGCCAGGATCGGACGGATTTGGAAGCGACCTCCAACCGTGAGTGTCTGGCTCGGCGGCTCCATCAACTCAAACTGCTCAAACACTTCACCCGATCGGAAGATCACGCGGCCAAAGTGCGAGCCGGCCAGCAATTCCTCATCTTCTGCAAGTTGCTCCAGGGGCTTGAGTAAAGCCGTGGCAACCGCTGCCGGGACCTTCTGATGTGCGAGTTGGCGGGCCGCCTCTTGCAAGCTGGTTTTCAGCCGTGTGGCCATGGACTTAACCCGCTCACCAGGGCGGTATGCGGGCAACAGCAAGGTAATGCAGGGCCCGGCGGTACCAAGCAGTTTTTGGATCTGGTCCAGTCGCAAAGGCGCTAATTCCGAAGTCTTTGCCTCGATCATGGAGACCTCCACGAGGAATCTACGGCACGCTTCCGGCCAAACTACCCAGGCGGCTTACACGAGGTTTACCGTTGGTTTCGAGCAAACAATTGGTTGTACGGGTACGGACAGTAACATATGTCTCCCAACCATTTGCACAAAATGGTGCGATAGATTTTCGAACGCATCAACGAATTAGGGTGATTAGCTCGATATGGGCGCTTTGACGCACTCAATGAGTGGGTACTGCTACGCGAAGCGGCGCGAACACGATCGTATCGTCAACAAAGCGAACGTCTTCGCAATCGGATTATCTCTTGCAGTGTATGAAAGAGTGGAAGCACGCGAAGAGTAACTCGATCGCCGTTCTCCCGCTTGGCTCCCGACAAGTAGTACGTCGAAAGGAGAACGATCATGAGCGACAGAGAATTGAGGGAAGCAGTCGAAGAGGCACTCGACTGGGAACCGATTATCGACGCTGAAGGAATAGGCGTGTCTGCTAAAGAAGGTGTCGTCACCTTAAGCGGCCATGTACCCAGCTATCCGCAGAAACGTGAAGGCGAGAAGGTGGCCGCACGAGTCCGTGGTGTGAAGGCGATCGTGTGTGAGTTGCAAGTAAGACTGCCTTCATCGAGCGAGAGGGACGATGAAGACATTGCGCGAGCCGCCGCGAACGCGATCGCGTGGGATACCCTCTTACCGAAAGACAAGATACAGGTCTGGGTCGACCAGGGACGGATCACGCTCGAGGGTGCGGTCGACTGGCAATACCAGCGCAAGTCCGCGGCCCAATGTGTCCGATATCTTGCTGGCGTAAGAGACGTCAACAACCACATAGTCGTCGAGTCCCACGCCGACCAAGCCGCAATCAAACAGCGTATCGAAGCTGCGCTCCGTCGAAATGCCCAATTGGAAGCACACCGCGTCCGCGTAGAAATTCGCGGGGACCGCGTGATCCTGACGGGCAACGTTCTGAGTTGGGTGGAGCGCGAGGAAGCCGAACGGGCGGCCTGGGCATCACCCGGAGTCTGTGACGTTGAGAATCAATTGTTGGTGAATCCGGTTTCGAACCTGGTCGCGCATTAAAGCATTCACGTCACCAAAGAGGTGCAGCATGATTACCTTCCAGCGCATTTTGTTTCCGGTCGATTTTTCCGAGCGAAACGTAGCGGTGGTGCCGGCTGTTAAGGCGATGGCGAAGCGATTCGGTTCAGAACTTGTGATTCTGCATATCGTCGACCTGCCACCGGCGTGGTTCGCATCGCCGGAAGCATCGGCTTGGTCCGCACTGATCAACGCCGACGGCATGCGGCTTGCCGGCAGGACTGCTCTAGACCGGTTCGTGGCCCAGCAGTTTGCCGACATGCACGTAATTCCGCAGTTGGACGAAGGAATCGCAGCGCAGCAAATCGTGGATTACGCCCATGAGGATCACGCCGACTTGATTATGATGCCGACCAGTGGGTATGGTCCGTTTCGGAGGCTGCTGCTTGGCTCGGTTACGGCGAAGGTCCTGCATGACGCTCACTGTCCGATTTGGACTGGGGTGCATGCCGAGCAACTAACCGCTCACTCTGCGGATCGGTGGAAGCGGATGCTGTGTGCCATCGACACGGTCGAGAGAGACTCGTGCGTCCTTAAATGGGCCGCGGAATTCGCCAGCGAGCAAGCTGTGGAGTTCCGACTGGTCCACGCAGTGCCCGGCGCGGACTCGGCCACCAAAGAGAGTGACTCAACTATGCACGAGTTTCTCTTCAACATCGCGCGAGAAAGGATTGCCAAACTCCAGGCTGAAGCCGGAACTAAGTTCGATGTATGCCTACTGGGTGGTAACGTCGGCCGCGCTGTCCATCAAGCCGCAATCGAGCACGATTCCGACCTGATCGTGATCGGCCGGGGAGTGATACAGAAGCCCCTCGGACGATTGCGCAGCGGCGCCTACTCGATTATTCGCGAGGCACCCTGTCCGGTAATCAGCATCTAGAGCCGGCAGGCGGCTCGAGGAGCCTGAGGCGATGGACATCAACGCACAGGTCGCAAGGCGATTGGACGAAGTCGCTGATCTGCTTGCAGAACAAGGAGCAAATCTCTTCAGAGTCCAGGCGTATCAACGTGGTGCACAAACTGTGCGGTGCCTGGCTTGTCCTGTCGATGAGATTCTTGCAGTCGAAGGGTTGCAAGCTGCCGGGCATCGGCGATCGTCTCGCGATCGCGATTCGTGACATCATCCGCATCGGCCGGCTCCCTATGTTAGATCGACTTCGGGGCGAGGCTGATCCGGTAGACCTACTCGAAACAGTTCCAGGAATCGGACCAGTGCATGCGGCGCGCTTACATGACGAACTCGGCATTGATTCCTTGGAAGACCTCGAAGCGGCGGCCCACGATGGCCGCTTGTCCGATGTGGCTGGTCTGGGGGCCAAACGCGTCTCCGGAATCATCGATTCATTGGCAACGCGCTTGGGTCGGTTGCGCCCACCGAGTCCGCGCGCGTCGGATGAAGCGCCGGTAGAGGAGTTGCTGGATGTGGATCGTGAATACCGCGAGCTCGGTGCCGCAGGCAAGCTTCACAAGATTGCGCCGCGACGCTTCAATCCGGATCATGAGGCCTGGCTGCCGATCCTGCACACCGTTCGCGGAGAACGACACTATACGGCTCTGTTCTCCAATACGGCTCACGCACACAAACTTGGAAAGACGCAGGATTGGGTCATCCTCTACTACGATTGCAGCGCGGGCGAGCGCCGGTCGACAGTGATTACCAGCCAATTCGGCGTGCTGAAAGGAAAACGAATCGTGCGTGGGCGCGAAGAAGAATGCGTCCAACATTATGGCCTGCAACAACGTCACGTTTACGGCACATAACAGAGGTGAATTATGAATGCGACTCTTACGATTCTGACTGATCTGGTCCACGATGCCGCACACCCGCTATCGGGCGCGACACACGATTGCGATCCATTACTCGAACTGATCGGAGACGCTCGATTGGTGTTGTTAGGAGAAGCAACACACGGCACACACGAGTTTTACCACGAGCGAGCACAGATCACCAAACGCCTGATCCTCGAAAAAGGGTTCACTGGAATTGCGGTCGAGGCGGATTGGCCGGATGCATATCGCCGAAGAAACCGGCCAGCCCTTTATCTCAGCTCCAAACAAATTCGCGGCGCTTTCGGCACACGACGGTATGGTGGCCGTGAGCGGAGCCCTTCGCACGCTTGCCGGCGCGCTGATGAAGATCGGGAATGACGTTCGATGGTACGCCCGCGGCCCGCGAGCCGGGATCGGCGAAATCGATATTCCTGAAAACGAACCCGGCTCCTCCATCATGCCGGGCAAGATCAATCCGACTCAGTGCGAGGCTCTCACGATGGTCGCAGTTCAGGTATTTGGAAACGACCACGCTGTTGCGTTTGCGGGTTCGCAGGGCAACTTCCAACTCAACGTGTACAAGCCGGTCATGCTGCACAACCTGTTGATGTCGATCGAGCTCCTCACCGACGCCTGCCGCTCGTTCTGCGATCGTTGCGCCATTGGCATCGAGCCCAACGAAAAACGCATCAAAGATCATCTCGACCATTCACTGATGCTGGTGACGGCCCTTAATCCACATATTGGCTATGAGAAGACAGCCAAGATTTCACTGACCGCATACCGCGAAGAGCTTAGTTTACGTGACGCTGCTGTCAAGCTCGGTTTCCTCACGGGGGAGCAATTTGATTCGTGGGTCCGCCCGGAGGAGATGACACATCCACTCGGAGGAGATCTGTGAACAAACCGTGGAAGGTGGTCATCGTCGGCGGTGGTTTCGGTGGGCTTTCTGCGGCCCAGCGCCTGAAATCGGACTTGGTGGATGTCACGCTGGTCGATCGCCGGAACTATCACCTTTTTCAGCCGCTGCTCTACCAGGTTGCAACGGGATCGCTTTCACCGGGAGAAATCGCCGCTCCGCTTCGCGGCGTCTTGAGCCGTCAAAGAACACAAGTGTGTTGCTCGGTACGGTCGTGGATGTGGATCCGGAATCGAAGCGCGTATTCCTGGAAGACGGGGACGTTCTCCCCTACGACTCTTTGATCGTAGCCGCCGGCTCACAGACCTCCTATTTCGGAAATAACGATTGGCAGGAGTGGGCGCCTGGCCTGAAGAGCATTGAAGAAGCTACCTCCATCCGCCACAAGATCTTGTACGCATTCGAAGTGGCTGAGCGCATCTCCGATCCAGTGCAGCGCTGCGCTTGGCTGACATTCGTCATCGTTGGCGCCGGGACTACCGGCGTGGAGCAAGCTGGCGCCATCGGCGAGATCGCTCGGCAAACGCTCAAGAACGATTTCCGTTCCATATGCTCAAAGGACGCGAAAATCATCCTGCTGAATGGACCCCCCGAGTGCTGATGAGCTTCCCAGAAGACCTTGCGGAAAAAGCAACCGGCTCGCTTAGCAAACTCGGCGTTCAGGTAAGGTGCGGCGCGATGGTTCAGCACGTGGACAAAGAGGGCTTGACGATTACATTTGCGGGGCGAACCGATTCGATAGCGACGAAAACAGTGATCTGGG
>Ga0207700_10000549_pt1 | contig 22010 bp, 17 predicted proteins | sample LARL82metaG_FD_184348 | JGI IMG/M metagenome (GOLD analysis project Ga0207700, IMG submission 184348) | Corn, switchgrass and miscanthus rhizosphere microbial communities from Kellogg Biological Station, Michigan, USA - LAR L8-2 metaG... | ecosystem: Host-associated > Plants > Roots >...
GTCTACACGTCGCTGCTCAACGACGAGGGCGGTTTCGTCGCCGACCTCACGATCATGCGCCTGGGCGCGACCTCGTTCCGGGTCGTCACCGGCGCGTCGACCGGTGGCAGCGACGCCAAGTGGATCGCCGACCGCCTGCCTGACGACGCCCAGCTCACGGACGTCTCCTCCGGGTGGGCCACGCTCGGACTGTGGGGGCCGCGCGCCTGGGACGTGCTCACCTCGGTGAAGCGTGATGGGGACCAGAGTCCGCCGCGTACGTTCGGGATCAGTGAATTCACCGAACTCGGGGGAGCGGTCGTGCTCGCCTCGAGAATCTCCTACGTGGGCGAGTTCGGCTGGGAGCTGCACGTGCCCGCCGAGCAGGCCGGGCAGTTGTGGGACCTGCTGCGGGAAGCCGGGCGGCCGCACGGGCTGGTCCCGGTGGGGATCGGCGTGTATGCGACGACGGCGCGGCTCGAGAAGGGGTACCGGGCGTACGGCGCGGAGCTGACGCCCGAGTACAACCTTGTCGAGGCCGGGATGACGCGGCCACGGGTCAAGCCGCAGTCGTTCATCGGCAGGGACGCGTACCTGGCGCAACGGGAGGTGGCGCCGGACGCGGTGCTGTGCACGCTGACCGTGGACTCTGCCGTGTCCGCTGACGGGACCCCGAGGTACGCGCTCGGCGGCGAGCCGATCCTCGCCCTCGACGGGTCGCGGCTGGTGGACGCGCTGGGGCGGCCGTCCTATGTAACGTCCGCGGGGTCAGGGCCTTCGGTGGGCAAGCACCTGCTGATGGCCTATCTGCCGCCCGCGGCGGCCGGCGCGGGGACCTCGCTGCTCGTGGAGTACATGGGCGAGCCGTACCCGGTGACCGTGGCCGGGTCGGGGGCCGTCTTCGATCCGTCCGGCTCCCGGATGCGGTGAGCTGCCATGGACGTGCTGGTCTGTGTCAAGCGGGTGCCGACAGTGGGCGGCGCCATTACGGTGTCCGCCGACGGGCTGTCCGTGGATACGCGGATGTCCGGTTTCACGATCAGCCCGCATGAAGAGTGCGCCGTCGAGGAGGCCGTGCGGCTCGTGGAGCGGTTCGGCGGGTCGGTGACGGTGGTGACGCTGGGGCCCGCCGAGGCGGAGGAGCAGCTCAGGTCGTGCCTGGCCCTGGGGGCGTCGGCCGCGGTCTTGCTCGAGACGCCGGCAGGGGCGGAGTTCGGGCCGGCCGCGACGGCCGCCGCCCTGCATTCCGTGACGGCCGACGGCGGGTTCGACCTGGTGCTGCTCGGCAACGAGGCGGCCGACACCGGGGACTACCAGGTCGGCATCCGGCTGGCGCACCTGCTCGGCTGGCCGGTGGCGACCGGGATCAAGGCGCTGACCGTGGACGATGAGGGGACGTCGGCGGCGGCGCGGCGGGAGTACCGGGGCGTCGCGGAGACCTATGTACTGCCGCTGCCGTGCGTGCTGACGGTCCGCGAGGGGATCAACCTGCCGCGTTATCCGTCGCTGCCCGGCCGGCTCCGGGCGAAGCGGGCGGTTATCTCGCGCGTGCCGGTGTCGTCCGGTGCTGGCGCGGCCCTGCGGATGACGGCGCTGCGGGTGCCAGCGGCCGCGCGTCGCGAGGCTACCGTGCTGGGGCACGGCGTCGACGCGGTGCCCGCCCTGGTGTCGGTGCTCGCGGAGCTCGGGGTGCTGTCATGACGGTGTTCTGCCTGGTGGAAGTCGACGGCGGCGGCGTGGTGGACGCATCGCTCAGGGCGCTGACCCTCGCGCGCGGCGTGGCGGCTCAGGCGGGTGACGGGCTGGCGGCCGTGGTGTTCGGCGAACCGCCGGCGGACGATCTCGCCGCTTACGGGGTCGATGACGTCTATGCGGTGTCAGGGATCGACGGCTACGCGCCGCAGGCCTGGGGGCGTGCGCTGGCTGCGCTGGCGGACGGCGCGTCCGCGGTGGTTGCCGCCGGGACAGACCGCGGCAACGAGGTGCTGGCGCACGTGGGTGCCATCACCGGCCTGCCGATGGCGGCCAACTGCGTCGCCGTCTCGGCGGGCAGCGGCGGCTCGTTCGAGATCGTGCGACAGCGCTGGGCCGGGCTGCTGCTCGAGGAGGCGGTGCTCGACGCGCCGATGGCACTGCTGACCGCGGCGACCGACGCGGGCACCGCGGCGCCCGTCGACGCGCCGGGTGCTGCCGTCGCGCACCAGGTCGCGGCCTCACTCAACGACGGCGACCTCGTGGTGCGCGCCGCCGAGGCGCCTGCCGGCGCGGGCGGCGCCTCACTGGCTAGCGCGCGCGTGGTCGTCGGCGGCGGTCGCGGGGTCGGCAGCGCCGACGGGTTTGGGCCGCTGGACGAGCTCGCGTCGCTCCTCGGCGGCGTGGTCGGGGTCTCGCGGGTGGTGACGTCCGAGGGCTGGCGCCCGCACACCCAGCAGGTCGGCCAGACGGGCACAAAGATCACTCCCGATCTCTACCTCGCCTGCGGGATCAGCGGCGCGATCCAGCACATCGCGGGCTGCGCCGGCGCGAAGCACATCATCGCGATCAACACCGATCCGGCCGCCCCGATGATGGCCCGCGCCGACTACGCCGTGGTTGGCGATCTGCACGCGGTGATCCCCGCTTTGGTGGAAGCCCTTCGGGATCGGCCGTCCAGGGCGGGATAATCGCGGGGTGCGGTTTCACCGGGTGCGAGTGGTGCGGCGAGTGCCGCATCCCGAGCGCGGGTTCACCCAGGGGCTCATCGCCGCCGACGGCGGCGTCGTCTGGGAATCTGTCGGCAACTACGGGCATTCGGAGCTGCGGCGCTACGAATTCGGCTCGGACGTGGTAGCGGCTCGGGCGGCTTTGCCGCCCGAGCTGTTCGGTGAAGGGATCTGCCGGGTCGGGGACAGCGTCTGGCAGCTCACCTGGCGGGAGCGGGTGGCGTTGCGCTGGGATGCGGGCACCTTCGCGCTGCGCGAAAAGGTTCGCTACAACCGCGACGGGTGGGGCATCTGCGCGGCTGACGGTGAGGTCGTGACCAGTGACGGGACCGGTGAGCTGGTGCGCCGGGACCCCGGGACGCTGGAGCCGCGGCAGGTGGTGTACGTCCGGTGCGAGGGGAGCCGGGTCCGTGGGCTGAACGATCTTGCCTGGGCGGGCGGGCTGGTGTGGGCCAACGTCGCGGGCACCGCGTACCTGGCCGGGATCGACCTGGCGACCGGGGAGGTCACCGACGTTACCGACGCGCGCGCCGCTGCCGAACGCCACTGGGCCGATCAGCAGGCCATCATGAACGGGATCGCGGCGCTCAGCCGGCCGGATGAGTTCCTGCTAACGGGGAAGACGTGGCGGGCAGTCCGCCATGTTCGCCTGGTTCCAGACCGGGACCGAGGTCACCGGGAACGGTTGCTGGCAGGCCTGTCTCGCTAGGCGCGCCGCGGGGACGCCGCCGGAGAACCGGCCGCAGCGGCCGGTCGGTGTACCCGCCGTCCGCGAGCCCGGCGCCGCGCTCGAACACGTTCCACGAGCCGAAGTCGCCGCACAGCAGCCATGAAACGCCGGCCGCGGTGAAGTAAAGCGGCAGCAGGAGCAGTCCGCCGCACCAGGCGTACTGCGTGGTGTGGCGCGCCTCGTGCTGGAACAGTTTGCTGCCGGCGACCAGCTCATCGTGGCGCGTGATGATCACGTTGCCCATGGTGAAAGCCGGGGCGGGCGGCACTGGCAGCCGGTAGCCAGTGCCGGTCAGCAGCCCGTCGGCCGCCCGCGCCACCCGGGCGCGCCCGGCTAGCGCGACGCCAACCCCGGCCAGCGTGGCGCCGTTGACCAGGTTGACCGCGAGCCGGACGCGATGCCGCGCGCGCATCTGTTGTCCGCCGGCCTCGTCAGCCGGGTGTCAGGCGGACCCGTCCGGCTGCCCGTACGACGGCGGCTCGTACGTCGGCGGCTCGTAGGTTGGCGCGCCCGAACCGTCGCCGCTGCCGTTCGGCGTCCCGTTGGCCTGGCTGCCGTACCCGTCCGCGAGGAGCGAGCCGCTCACCAGTGCCGCGGGCGCCGTTGCGGCCGGCAGCGGAAGCTGCGGCGTGCTGTGGTCGCGGTGCGCGCGCTGGGCCGCCACGTGGTACGCCCTGAGCCTTGAGATGAACTCGTCGTCGGCGTACGGGGCGCCGTCCACCAGCGGTCCGCTGCCGCCCTCGAAGATCGCCGTGACGTCCTCGCCGCTGAGCGTCTTGTAGGTCTCGAGCGCGTGCGCGAGCGCGAGCACGTGCCGCTCGTTCTCGCGCAGGATCAGCTCGACCCGGTCGAGCAGGACGGACAGGTTGTCCTCAATCCGGTCCGCGAGCCTGCCGAACGGCGACGGTCCGTGCGCGTCCCCGCCGGCGGCAGGCGTGGCGGCCCGGTTGCCGCCGCCAGGGGTGCCCGCCTCCAGGCGGCGAGCCGAGGCGGCCGAGGACACGGTCTTGCCCATGCCCCAGTACCCCTCCATGTAGGAGGCGACGGTGGTTGCCTGGTCCAGGTCGCCGGAGACGCCGGACGAGCTGTCGGTGTCGAAGTACATCCGCTCCCCGGCCAGCGAGGCGAGCGCGACGAGGATGTCCGACTCGTACTCGCTGCGCCACCGGGTGAACTGGTCCTCCGGCTTGATCGACGACACCATGCCCAGGTAGTCGCTGCCCTTCTCGATCGTGGCGATGTCGATCTCCATGTGGTGCCGCGTCCGGTAAGCGACCACCGCGTGGCACGCCTCGTGGATCGCGACCGCGTGCCGCTCCCGCTCGATGTACTCCACGTCCTCAGGCGGACCGAGTTCCTTGAGCTGCTTGGCCTTGATCACGTCCTGATAGGTGATGACGTCACGGCCGTCCCTGATCGCGATGATCAGCGACTCGTTGACCAGGTCCTTGATGCTGGCGCCGGTCGCGTACGGGGTGATCGTGGCGAGCTTGTCGATCTGCTCGTCGGTCAGCTCGTGCGGGACCTTGGCGAAGTACCCCTGGTAGGTACGAACCCGGCCCGCCTTGGTCGGGTAGCCGACCCGGTAGATCCGGTCGATGCGGCCCGGCCGCAGCAGTGCCTCGTCCAGCGCCGACGGCATGTTCGTCGCCATCATCACCAGGATGCGGTAGTGCGGCGGCGGCTTGGGCCGCATGCCGAGCGCCCGCCTGACCACCCGGTTGAAGAACCCGCGCGGCTTCTTGAGCCCGGACAGCTCGGTGAGCAGGGCCTGCAGCGTGCCCATGCCGCCGCCGCCCCCGCCGCCGTTCATGCCGGCGCCGATGATCTGCTTGTTCCTCCGGCGGGCACCTGGCTCGGCCGGGTCGACGGCGAACTGCGAGGCCAGCACGTCGCGGGCCATCCGCCACTGCATGTCGGAGGACAGGTAGGAGAAGCCGTGGCAGCCGGCCGTCGCGAACGGTGCCGCGCCGACGTTGCCGCCGCCGGGCGTGCCGCCCATGGCGATGCCGCGGTTGCCCAGCGAGTCTGCCTCGTCGAAGAAGACGATCACGCCGCCGTACCGTAGCGACAGCTTGCGCAGCTTGCGGAACAGCCCTTTGACTTTCAGCACGCCCACGCCGAAGAACATGTTGATGAACGCGCCAGGGTCGACGAACACATACGGCTTGCCGGTCTCGCCGGCGACCGCCTCAGCCATCAGGGTCTTCCCGGTTCCCGGTGGCCCCCACAGCAGGATGCCGCCAGGCACGTAGCCGCCCCGGTCCTCGACGAGCTCCGGGTTCTCCAGGAAGATGATGTTCTCCTTCACCCGGTCCAGGACGTGATCCTGACCCCAGACGTCGGAGAACCTGGTCTTGATGTCGTCCGGGTAGTAGACGTCCACCCCGCCCCTGGACAGGAACCAGAACAGCAGCGCGAACTGGGCGACCGTGAAGAACAGCAGGAAGGCGTACTGGATGAAGGTCGGCAGCGCGTGCCACAGGATCGCCGGGACTTGCGCCAGCGCGGTGAGCGGCGCGGTGTGCATGATCTTGCCGGCGATGATGGCGATGACAACGACAATCAGCGCCCAGCGGAGAATCCGCCCGATCCGGTATCGCGTCCACGCCGACAGCTTGCTGGAAGACAGCCGCTCGCTCCTGCCCCAGACTTTGTGAATCCAGAACTGGTTGTAGGCCGCCCAGTGCTCGCTGATCAGGAAGTGGATCTGGTGGAGCAGCTCGAGGCCGAACAGGATGAAGACCCACGAGCCCAGGTGGGCCTCGATCCGGACGGCATCGACGAACCCAACGAGCGGATTGTTCGCCATGAGCGACCAGACGAGCAGCAGCCAGATTACAACGAGCAGGATCAGCCACTTCACCCGGTCCCAGAGCGGCATCCGCTTCCTGGTCAGGATGTCTTCTTCCCTGGGCCGGCCGCCCTCGTAGGCGAATCCATCCACCACTGACCGCTGGGCCTTCTTCATGTCGGACTCCCGACGGTAAATGACGACATGACAGTATTTATGTTGGTCTGGTTCTTGGTGTAACAAGCGTTGGTGCAGTGCACCATGAGGAAATAGACCACCGTCTGATCGGCGTTGGTCAGCACGTCTTCGTCGAAAGTGTCAGCGACCCCGTTCGGGAACGTGTACTGGAACGTCTCCCGGACCCCGTGCACCCCTTGCTTGACGGTGATCGTGTCGTCCCGCAGCTGCTTGAAGTTGGTCAGCGGGAACCCCTGCTGCGCGTCGGTCTGCCGGGAGCCCGAGGTGACAGGCAGCATGAAGTCACGCAGCATGTTGTAGGACAACTCGGCACTGACCGTCGGGCTGAGGGTTCCGACCTCGGCGAACACGAAGGGCTGCACGGCGTCGGCGGCCAGGAAGTGGTTGGCAGACGGGGACGAGTCGGCGTCGTAGGCGGTGGACCAGACGCCGTCACCAGAACCGCCGGCTGCCTGCAGCACGGCATTCAGCGACTTCTGCGAGATCTGGTGCCAGGCGTACGGAACCTTATAGAAGGTCTTCGCTGAGGAGTCCGCCACGTAGGTGTACGCCGGAGCGCCGCACCCGCTCAGCCCGATCGTGGTGAGAACGGCCACGAGAAGGGTCGCCATCCCCCCAACGAGGCCTCTTGTTGAGCGGAAGGCCCGATTCGTCAAAGGGGTGACCTCCACGTTTTGCTGTCTGCAGACAAGTATGCCGCTTCATATCGATTTGGTATAGGCGGTCAGCGTACCGAACGGACCCGGCTGACTGTCAGCCCCGCTATGACCGTCACGACGCCGGCGAGCGCGAAGAGTGCTGAGTAACTGTTCATTAGTCCCAGTACTACCCCCGCCGCGAGCGGAGCCACCACCAGCGGGAGACTATAGGCGATGTTGATGATTCCCAGGTCCTTGGCCCGGTCCGCCGCTGCCGGCAGCACCTGGGTCAGCAGTGCCGGCGCGGCCGCCCAGTAGGTGCCGAACCCGGCGCCGAGCAGCGGCGCCGCCACCAGGGCCATGTGCCAGGTCGGCGACGCGGCCAGTAGCGCAGCGGCCAGCGCCATCACGATCGCCGCCCCCACGATGAACGGCTTGCGGCGTCCGGACCGGTCCGACAGGGTGCCGCAGCCCGCCCCGGCGATCAGCAGCGCCACGGCGTACAGCGCCATCAGGATCAGCAGCCCGGTCTGCGGGTCGTGGTAGTGCGCCGCGCGGGCGAGGAAATACAGCAGGTACAGCGTGCCGAGGTCGTTGCCGAGGTTGATGAGGAAGTGCGTGAGCCAGCCCCAGCCGAAGTCCGGGTTCTGGCGCGGCGACACCCACATCCGTCGCAGCGTGGCCGCCACCGGCAGGGACGGCTTGTACTCGATGGGCAACGGCTCGTCAGGCGTCCGGAACGCGAACAGCACCGCGAACGCGACGACGATGACGGCGCAGGCCGCGTAGCCCGCCGCCATCCGCGTGATGATCACGGTCACAATCAGCGCGCCGAGCACGGTGCCGAGCATCTGGCTGATCCCGATCAGCGCGCCGAGCCACCCGCGCTGGTTGACGGGCACCCGGTCTGGCAGCGCGGCGGTGAGAGTGGCCAGCATGCCGCCGAGCCCGAGTTCCGCGACGAACCAGCCGACCGCCATCACCGGGACGGAGGGCGCCGCGGCGACGATGGCGATGCCAAGTGCCCCGGTCAGCGCGCAGCCGACCGTCCACGGGTGGCGGCGGCCCCGCGGGTGCGTCGTCCGGTCGGACAGCGTTCCGACGACGGGGTTGGCCAGCAGGGAGGCGATCGCGCCCACGCCTATCACGACGGAGAGCAGCACCGCGTCCGCGCCGCTGGGCACGCCGTTCTTGGTGGTGTGGTCGTGCAGTGACGCGACCTGCTCGGGGAGCAGCACCTGAATGGGTGCGTAAATCGCCAGCCACAGGCCGATGTTGGCGAGGAAGAGCAGCGTTATCCAGTTGGCCCGGACCGGCTCGGTAGGTTCGGCTAGCGCGGCCGGCTGCGTTTGCGGGCTGGCCGTGACCGCTTCATCCAAAGCACTGTCCTTCCCCGCGATAGGTCGGCACGCTTCGCGCCACGGCGGCGTCCTCGATCACGTGGTATTCGGTCAGGCGCTCGGCGAGTTCGCCGCCCTTGGCGTGCCGCAGCCAGACCCGGTCGCCGATGCGGAGGCCGTCCGCCGCGACGCCGAGCACCGGCGTCTGCACCTCGCCGGCGCCCTCGACGCGCGACAGCCGCAACCCAGCGGGCCGGAATGGCGTGGGCAGCCGGTCCGGCGTCCCGGTTCCCGACGCTACGTAGCCGCCGCTGAACAGGGTGGCGATGCGCGGCGCCGGCCGCCGGACCACCGGCAGCGCGAACATGACGGCGGGCCGCGGGCGGAACTTGCGGTACGCGTCGAACAGCGTGGGCCCGACAAGGCCCGACCCGGCGGCCAGCTCGGTGACCGACTCGTCCGCCGCGGTGGATTCGAGCGACCCGGTGCCGCCGCCGTTGACGAACTCCAGGGTGGTCAGCGCGCGGATCCTGCGTACGGTCTCGGCGCGCCGCTCGCGCAGTTCGGCCGCCGACCTGGCCTGGATCGCCCGGACCAGCGCGGCGCGGACCGGGTTACCTGGCGGGGAGTCGCCGAGGCCCGCGATCTGGCCCTCGTAACCCAGCACACCGACCAGCACGAAACCCGGCCGCGCCAGGATTGCCTCCGCGACCAGCGCCGCTTGCGCCGGCTCGCGCAGCGGCGACCGCCAGGTCCCGATCTGCACCGTGGCCCGGTCGCCGAGCGGCCGCCACGACACGTCGAGTTCCAGGCACACCCGGATCTCGGGGTGAGCCTCGCCGAGCGTCGCGTCGATGAAGTCGAGGTGCGCGGCGGAGTCGACTGTCACCGTGATGTGCTGCCGCGCCGTGGCGTTCGCGGCGAGCGCGCGCAGCGCGCCGCGGTCCGCGGTGGGGTAGGCGACCAGCAGGTCGTCGCTCAGGCCGGCCGAGTGCAGCCACAGCGCCTCGGCCAGCGAGTAGCACATGATGCCCCGGTACCCCGGCTGGGCGAGCGCCCGCTCGACCAGGTATCGGCAGCGCAGCGACTTGCTGACGACCCGGATCGGCAGGCCGCCGGCCCGGCGGACCAGGTCGCGCGCGTTGCTGTCGAACGCGGCCACGTCGACCACCGCGAACGGCGGGTCCAGGTGGGCGGTCGCCTGCTCGTACCGGTCCTGGCCGGTGCCGGGTTTCGCCAGAGTGCTGCCAGACATAGCCAGACAGTAGCCTGTCTGCGGCAGAGGTTAGACACACGGGAATCAAAATCAGGAAAAATCACCCGATATGACGTGGCAGAACTGGGCAGGGACGGCGACCGCGGATCCGGCGCGACGCTACTGGCCGCGCGGCACCGAGGAGATCGCGGACGCGATCAAGGACGCGGCCGCGGCCGGCCTCACCGTGCGGGCGCTCGGCAGCGGGCACTCCTTCACGCCGACGGCGGCCACCTCCGGAGCGGCGCTCGACCTGTCGGGGTGGGCCGGCGTCATCTCGGCGGACGCGGACTCGGGGCTGGTCAGGGTCCGGTCGGGCACCACGATCCGGCAGCTCAACGCCGCGCTCGACGTGCTTGGCCTGGCGATGCCCAACCTCGGTGACATCGACGCGCAGACGATCGCCGGGGCGATCTCCACCGGCACGCACGGCACCGGCGCCCGGCTCGGCGGCATCGCGACCGCGGTCGCCGCGCTAGAGCTCGTCCTCGCCGACGGGTCGGTCGTCTCCTGCTCGCCGCAGCAGCGACCCGACTTGTTCGCCGCCGCCCAGGTAGGCCTCGGTGCGCTCGGCGTGATCTCCACCGTGGCCCTGAAGTGCGTCCCGGCGTTCGACTTGTCCGCCGACGAGCGGCCGATGCCATTGGGCGAGGTGCTCGAGCGCTTCGGCGAGTTCGCGGCGTCAAACGACCATTTTGAGTTCTACTGGTTCCCCTACGGCAAGAACGCACTGGTGAAGCGCGACAACCGGGGGACAGAACTGCCGCGAATGCCAGCGTGGCGGCATTTTTTCGAGTACGAGGTGATGGAGAACGCCGCGTTCGGCGCGCTGTGCCGCACCGGGCGCGCGGTGCCCGCGCTTGTCAAGCCGCTCAACAGGTTCGCCGCGAGCACGCTCTCGAAGCGGTCGTATTCCGCCCCGTCGCACCAGGTGTTCGTGACCCCGCGCCGGGTCCGGTTCGTCGAATCGGAGTACGCGGTGCCCCGCGAGTCGCTCCTCGACGTGCTCGGCGAACTGCGCGCCGCGGTGCCGCGGCTCGCCGACCCTGTGATGTTCCCCGTCGAGGTCCGCGTCGCGGCCGCCGACGACATCTGGCTGTCCACCGCCTACGGCAGGGACACCGCCTACGTGGCGATCCACCAGTACGCGGGACTGCCGTACCAGGAATACTTCCGCGCGCTCGAATCGATCGCGGCCGCCGTCGGCGGCCGCCCGCACTGGGGCAAGATGCACACGCGCGACGCGGCGCAGCTCAGTGAGCTTTACCCCCGGTTCGCCGACTTCCTCCGGGTCCGCGACGAGGTGGACCCCGGTCGCCGCTTCGCCAACTCTTACCTCGAGCAGGTCCTCGGCCCCTGAGCCACACCCGCACCACACCGCGCACTCCGCGAACGTGGTCGATGTCGCATCCACCACGTAAGAGTGTGGACGATGTCACATCGACTACGTTGCGGCGGGCTCGCAGAGGTGGGCTGCCATTTTGGTTGAGCTTTAGTTGAGCCGGCCGGGCCGTTCAGCCGTGATCGTCGGTGAGGGCAATTTCTGACCCACGGTGTTGAGGTGGCTACGGTGCGAGACGGCACGGACTGGGCGGGGACGCTGCCGTGCCTGCTGCCGGCATACCGGATCATGGAGATCCCACGGCGCGACGACGGGACGGCAGCCGAGCCGGGACAGCACGTCGAGACCAGCGACCCCGGGCGGACGCAGCGCGTTGCGGCCCTGGTGGCCGCCTATCATGCGGGCGTCGCCGGCGGCGCCGCGGCGGACGGCGCTGTGGCATTCTGCTGGGTGCGGCTGGCGGCGGGCGGCCCTGTGCGGGTCGTCGCCGCGGGCGACGCGCTGGCTGGAAGTCCGCTGACGGGCGAGGATGTGCTGCTCTCGCTGCCCGGCGGGGCGCGGGCCGTGCTCCTCCCGCGAGGCGAGCTAGCGGAATTGCTCGGCCGGCTGCCCGCCTGGCGGGAGATCGCGGGCATCAGCGACGGGCTGCTGGCGCCGGCGGACGAACGCAGGCACGGCGGCCGGACGACGGGGCATGCCACGCTGTCGCTCGATGAGGGGCTGCTGGGGAGCTGGAGCGGGCCGTTCGGCTGGATCGTCATCGCCGAGCCGCTGCGGCCGGCGAAGCTGCGGTCGCTGGCAGCCGAGGTGGGGCGCAGGCAGCGGCTCGCCGAGGGGGCTGGGGACCGGTTCCCCGAGCGGGCGATGGAAGCGGAGCGGCTCAGGGAACGGCACGCCGAGGTCGAACGAGGGGCATCCACCGGTTTCTGGCGCATCCGCGTGCTGGCCGGCGGGTGCGACGCGGCGAGCGCGGCGCGAGTGGCGGGCCTGTTCTGCGCGTCGGCGGGACTGGACGGGCTGCCGTACGCGCTGAGCCCGGCGGCCCTGGATGACCGGGACGAGAACCAGGCAGGCATGCCGGGCGGCGACGCTACCCCGGCGTCGCCATTCTGCGGGTCCACCGAGCTGCTCGCCGCCCTCGCCAGGCCGCCGGACCACGAGGTCCCCGGAATCCGCCTGGCCCTCCGTCCCGACTTCGACGTCACCCCAGAGGCCCCCGCGCCCCCGGAGTCAGCGGAAGCGGACGGTGGCATCCCGCTCGGCGAGGTGCTCGATCGCAACATGATGCCGGCCGGGGCGTTCACGCTGTCGCGGGACTCGCTTAACAGGCACGTGTTCGTATGCGGCGCGACCGGCGCGGGCAAGTCGCAGACGGTCAGGTCCCTGCTCGAGGCCGCCACGAGACAGAACATCCCGTGGCTCGTCATCGAGCCCGCCAAGGCCGAGTACCGGCTGATGGCCAGCCGGCTATCCGGTCCCGCCGGCGTCCCCGGCGCCGAGGTCATCAGGATCAGGCCTGGCGAGCCGGACGCGGTCGCGGCCGGGCTGAACCCGCTCGAACCCGCCGCGGACACCAGCGGCAACAGGTTTCCGCTGCAGACGCACGCGGACCTGGTCCGGGCGCTGTTCATCGCCGCGTTCCGCTCCGAGGAGCCGTTCCCGCAGGTGCTCAGCGCTGCCCTGACCCGGGCTTACGAGGAGGCCGGCTGGGACCTCGCGCTCGGCGAGCCGCGCACAGGTGAACCCGCCTACCCGACGCTCACAGCACTTCAGCGCGCCGCCGAGCGTGTGGTCACCGAGATCGGCTATAGCCAGCGGATCACCGACGACGTGCTCGGTTTCATCCGGGTCAGGCTGGCGAGCCTGCGGCTCGGCACGACCGGCCGGTTCCTCGAGGGCGGCCACCCGATCGACTTCGGCGCCCTGCTGCGGAAGGACGTGGTGCTCGAGATCGAGGACGTCGGAGACGACGCGGACAAGGCCTTCCTGATGGGCATCGTGCTGATCCGGCTGGCCGAGCACCTGCGGCTGGCTCACCGGACCGGCCCGGCCGTCACCGGACTCCGCCACCTGACCGTTGTGGAAGAGGCGCACCGGCTGCTGCGCCGCCCGGAGCCGGACGGGCAGTCAGGGGCGGGCGCCGCCGGCCACGCCGTCGAGATGTTCGCCGGCCTGCTCGCGGAGATCCGCGCCTACGGTGAAGGCCTGGTGATCGCCGAGCAGATTCCGGTCCGCCTCGTTTCCGACGCCATCAAGAACACCGCGGTCAAGATCACCCACCGGCTCCCCGCCGCCGATGACCGGGACGCGGTCGGTGCCACGATGAACGCGACACAAAGCCAGTCCCGCTTCCTCGTCACGCTCGCCCCCGGGCAGGCGGCCGTCTTCCGCGACGGTATGGACTTCCCTGTGCTCGTGAAAGTGAAAGATGGTTCGGAACGGGAGATGGCGACTCCCGGTGCCACCCTCGACGCCAGGACCGTGGTCACCCCGAGGTCGGCCACCTGCGGGGCCGGATGCGCGGCCCGGCCGTGCACGCTGCGGGACATGCGCGCGGCGCAGCGCGCGCTCGACGACTTCCCCTGGGCCCGGCTGTGGGCGGAGCTCGCCGTGCTCGCGCACCTGACCGGGTGGCCGACGCCGGTGCCCAAGCCCGCCGTGCTCGCCATGTTCAGGGAGCTGGCGCCCCGGGTGAGTCAGTGTGCCACCGCGCACGCGGTCGACGCGGCGGTAGCCGCACGTCCGTCGGTGCGGAACCCGGGCACGCTCGCCCGCCACGCCCAGGCCGCGATCCGCGCCAGGGCCGACCGCGACCAGTGGCTGTGCCCGCCGGATGAACCCGAATGGCTGCTGGCCGGCCCTGTGCCGGAGGCGGTGGCGTTCGGCGTGGCACGCCCGTCGGTCATCGAGAGCGCCGGGCCGCTGACCCCGCTGCTCGCCGAGTTCATCGACTGCCGCTGGCCGGCGCAGTACCTGAACCGCGCTAAGAATTAGTTATCCACAGAGTTACGCACAGCGGTGCGCACACGGTTATCCACAGCCGTGGGCTCAGGTCTGGGGCTGCAGGACCGGCGGCCTGACGTCCGCTCTCGCCTCGGTCGGCGCCAGTCCCCAGCGTCCTGTCAGGCACATCCAGACCAGCGCCGCCGCGGTGAGCAGCCGGACCGCGGGGGTGATCCACTCGCCCTGGAACAACTGCACCTGCTCCACCCACTCGTAGTGCGGCACTATCGCGGACTCCATGTAGGTGATGGCGCCGAAGCACAGCCGGACCAGGACCAGCCAGTCAAGCCGCGACCTGGGGTAGAGCGCGAGCAGCACGATGATCATGACGTCGTACCACGGGCGCTGGAACGGCCAGAAGAAGATCCAGGCCAGGCTCAGGGCCAATGCCGGGGTCACGGCGGGCCGTCCTGGCACGGCGTCAGGCAACCGGAAGAACGCGAGCAGCGCGACGATGACGCAGCAGGCGATCGCGATCGTGGTCAGGTGCGTGGGCGTCCAGGTTACGCCGAACGGGCCCGCGGCGCCGAACGGCCGGTAGAACACCTGGTAGAGGTTGTCCCACGTGACCTGGTTGCCGCGCTGGAACAGCACCCTGACCGCGGGCACCCCCGCGATCACGTACGAGGGAACGATCACCGCGACCCATCCGGCGGTGACGGTCCCGATCGCGGCCGGCGACCTGCGCACCGCCCACAGCGCGCCGACAGCGAACAACGCGAACGGGGATTTGATGGCGGCGGCGGCGCCTAGCAGCGCCCCGGCCGCCATGCAGCGCCACAGCACGGGCCTGGTGTACGGCGGCCGGAACCACAGGAGCGCCACGCCGGCCAGGCCGAAGGCGGCCGCCAGCCCGTCGATGTGCCCGCTGGCCACGATCTCCCACAGCAGCAGCGGGTTCACCGACCAGAGCAGGTGCGCACGCAATCGCATCGCCGGGTCGCCGCGGCACAGCCGGTCCAGCATCAGCACGACAGCGCCGAAGGCGATCGCCACCCACAGCTTCAGCCAGAACGTGATCGCGGCCATCGAGGCGCCGCCGAGCTCGGCGGAGACCCACTCCTCGGCGGTGGCGACCGGCCCGTAGTCCGACAGTGAATTCGCCCAGGTGGCCGGGCTGTTGACGGCCAGCTTGTCGCCGGCCGCCACCATCTGCAGCGGCGTATCGACGTACGGGCTGTGGCCGAGAACCACCATGTTGCCGTCGATCGCGTACGACTGGGTGTCCGTGGTGCCGGCCGGCGCGAGGACGGTGAACACGGCGATGGCGATGAACGAGGCAGCGAGCAGCGGTTTCACCGGCGGCCGCGCGCCGCGCGCGACGGCGAGCAGGCCGGCGCCCACGCCGACGGCGGCCATGATCGCCGCTGCCCAGAGCGTGAACAGCACAAAGTCGTCTGGCAGGCCAAGCGACGCCCACCAGGGCGGTCCGCCTGACGTGTGCGCCATTTCTGGCACGCTGATAGAAGGTCCCGCGACAGCAATGCCGATCATCACGAGAACCGAAACGGTGATGCAGGCCGCCGCGGTCCAGACGAGCCCCCGGGTTACCCCGGGGGCTCGCAAGTCCCGGTCACTCACGGTGTTCACTCCGCGGATGTGTGCGAACGCCGGCGAGAGATTGGTTCTGCACACCTAGCCGACGAACAGACCGTATCCGATCGTGACTTCAGAAGCGGTTAAGTCCAGCCGCGGCGCTGACGTTAGTAGCCGGACGCGGGAACCCGGCCGTTTACTCCCGCATCGGTGCTGGTCCCGGCCTCGGGCGCCGAGTCCGTCTTGGCGGCGTCGGCCGGGGCCGGCGTCTCCCCGGTTTCGTCCACCTCGGTGTCGGCGGCTATCGCGGCCTGGTAGCGCTGCCGGATCACCGCGCCGGCCGCGCCGGCCGCGGCGGCGACGGCCACGCCGAGAAGCGACCAGGCTAGTACCGACCGTATGCTCCTCCGGGGCGGGGCCGGCGGCCTGACCTGCTGGGCCGTGCTGCGCAGTGCCGAAGAAACCCTCGGGGCCGCGGTCGCGGTGACGTAGTCGGCGGCGCTTTCCAGCCGGGGGGCGGCCCAGCTGCGGGCGGTGTGCACGCCCTGCCTGGCGCCTTGGCTGGCATTCGCCGCCGCCGTCTGAGCGGCTGCGTTCATTCCCTGTGCGGCCGCCTGCGCGGCCGTTGTCGCGGTCTGGGCTGCGGTGCGCGCGGCGCTCTGCGCGGCGGCCGCGGCGGCCTGTGCCGCCGTGCTCGCGGCGGCCGCCTTCGCGGCGGCGACGCTGGCGTCCCGTGCCCGCGCGGCGATGCTAGATCCGCTGGAGTTATTGTCTGCCTTCGCGTAGAACACGATTACCCTCCCCTTCTCTCTCGATGAGGTCACAGTTCCCTAACAGGAGGCGTTCAACCATCGGTGCGCGGAGCCGGTACGGTGATAGGTGCGGGATTAGTGCCGCGAACGATGGCCGGAAAAGGCCGGCCAGGACACGAACCGGAGTCGATACGCATGACCGAAACGCTGACCGCGACGCTGACGACGACGCAGGGGACGGTCACAGTCCGGCTCTTCCCCGACTACGCGCCGAAGACCGTGCGGAACTTCGTTGAGCTAGCCGAGGGCGGCAAGGAGTGGACGGATCCCCAGACCCGGGTCCAGACCAAGGACAAGCTCTACGACGGCACGATTTTCCACCGGGTGATCGCTGGGTTCATGATCCAGGGCGGCGACCCGCTCGGCACCGGCACCGGCGGCCCTGGCTACAAGTTCGCCGACGAAATCCACCCCGACCTGCGGTTCGACAAGCCGTACCTGCTGGCCATGGCGAACGCGGGCCCGGGCACCAACGGCTCCCAGTTCTTCATCACGGTCGGGGCCGCGCCGTGGCTCAACGGCAAGCACACCATCTTCGGCGAGGTCATCGACGGCGCCGACGTGGTGGACAAGATCAGCCGGGTGCAGACCGTGCCCGGCGACCGCCCGGCGACCGACGTGGTGCTCCAGTCGGTCACCATCCAGCGCGGCTAGCCGACGGCAACCCCGATGACCGCGCCGGACCAAGCCAGCCCCACCGGGCAGGACACCCCGCCCACCTGTTACCGGCACCCAGGCCGGGAGACGTGGGTCTCCTGCGTCCGGTGCGGCCGTCACGCCTGCCCCGACTGCCTGCGCGATGCGGCAGTCGGGCAGCAGTGCGTCGACTGCGTGCGCGGCACGGGTCAGGGCGGGCAGGGAGCCCGGGCGGCCAGGACTGTGTTCGGCGGCCGGCCATCGAGGTCCGCGACCGTGACGTGGACCCTCATCGCCGTCAACATCCTGCTCTACCTGGTCGAACTGGCGCACCCGAGCCTCGCCGCCGACTGGTGGATGCTCGGGTACGCGCAGTACTACCCGGGCGGCCCGATGCACGGCGTCGCGGCTGGCGAGTCGTACCGGCTGATCACGTCCGCGTTCCTGCCGGGGACCGGCAGCCTCGGCATCCTGGACATCGCGTTCAACATGTGGGCGCTGTACGTGGTGGGACCAAGCCTGGAGCAGCTGCTCGGCAAGGTCCGCTTCCTCGCCGTGTACCTGCTCAGCGCGGTCGGCGGCAGCGTGCTCTTCTACTACCTGGCGCCGCAGAACGTGCCGGCCCTCGGCGCCTCGGGCGCCATCTTCGGCCTGTTCGGCGCCTGGTTCGTGGCCTCAAGGAAGCTGGGCTTCGACAGCCGCGGGATCGTGCTGCTGATCGCGCTCAACCTCGGGCTGAGCTTCGTCTACCGCAGCACGATCGCGTGGCAGGACCACGTGGGCGGGCTAATCGTGGGTGCTGTGGTGATGGCCGCCTACGCGTACGCGCCGCGCAAGAACCGCATCGCGATCCAGGTCGCGGCCACCGTCGCGGTCGCGGTGCTGCTCGCGATCGCGGTAGTGATCAGGACCGGTCAGCTCACCGCCTAGCGCGGCTACCGCCACTTGGTGGCGAGCACCACGCCGGCCACGATCAGCACGAACCCGCAGACCAGGTTCCACGGGCCGAGCGCGGAAAGCCCGGGCATGTGCGTCCCCGTGACGTAGTAGAGCGCGATCCAGGTCAGCCCGATTAGGAAGCAGGCCACCATGGTAGGCGCGAGCCATGGCGGGCTGACCGCCTTCCGCGCCGACCGCGTTGGCGGCGGCGTGTAGACCTGCTTCTTCCGGACGCGGGACTTCGGCACCGCGCACCTCCTGCTCGGGAACTTCGGTTTCGGGGTAAGCGTAGTGCACGCTTTTCGCTTGCGCCGCCACGCTGCTTCCCCGGCTTAGAGATCGCCTCAGCCGCCGCCATTGGTGGTCGACGTGGACGGGGTGGGCGTCGGGCTCGTCGACTGGGTCGGCGTCGTGGAGGCGCTCGGGCTGGACGTCGCCTGCGGCTGGATGAAGATCTGGACGGTGGTCCCGGTGGGCTTCGACACATTCGGGGCCGGGTTCTGGCTCCAGACGACGCCTGGCGTCACCTGCTGGTCGGCCGGGGCCGGGGTGATCACCGCCTCCACCTTGAAGCCCTGCGCCGTCAGGATCTGCTCTGCCTGCGGGGCGGTGTCCCCGATCACGGACTGCACGGGCGCGCCGCCACCAGAGATATACAGCGTGATCTGCTGGTTCGGATCGACCTGGGTGCCCTGCTGCGGGGACATGTGGTCCACTTCGCCCTGCGGCAGCGTCGACTGCGCGTCAGGCTGGGTCGTGACGTTATTGAGGCCCACGCTGGCCAGCTTCTGCTGTGCCGCCGCGGACTGCATGCCGGTCACGTTGGGCACCTGGATCTTCTGGGCGCCCGAGGAGACGTAGACCGTGACCGTGCCGCCCTTGGCGATGCTGTTGCCGTTGGGCGGGTTCGTGTCGATCACGTAGCCCTTCTGCACGGACGAGCTGTTCTTCGTCACGACCTGCGGGACGAGCCCCGCGGTCTTGATCTGCGCGACCGCCTGGGCCTGCGGCTCGCCGTTCACCTGCGGCACGTAGGCCGACGAGCCGTTGCTGGTCAGCAGCAGGGCGGCCGCGATCACCGCGCCGATCACCACCAGCAGCGGGATGAGCCAGGGCAGCCAGCGCCGTGCCCAGCTGCGCCGCGGCTCCTCGCCGCCACCGCCGCCGTCGTAGTCCCCGTACCCGTTCTGGTAGCCGGGCTGGTATGGAGACAGGGCCGTCGGCGCGGCGCCCATCCCCATCGCGGTCTGCGGGCCCATCCGCTGAGTGCGGTCCTGGTAGCCGTAGTAATCCGCGCGGGTTGGCGGGGCCATCGCCACCTGCACGCCGGAGGCGGCACGCTGGATGTCCGCCTGCATCTCCGCGGCGCTCTGGTACCGGTCGTTCGGGCTCTTGGCCATAGCCCGCAGCACGATCGCGTCCGCCCACGGCGGCATGTCCGGGTCGAGCCGGGACGGCGGGACCGGGTTCTCCCGCACGTGCTGGTAGGCGATCGCCACCGGGGAGTCGCCGGTGAACGGCGGCCGGCCGGTAAGCAGCTCGTACATCAGGCAGCCGGTCGAGTACAGGTCGCTGCGCGCGTCCACCCGCTCGCCCCTGGCCTGCTCCGGCGACAGGTACTGCGCGGTGCCGATGACCTGGGCAGTCTGCGTCATGGTGGCCTGGGCGTCGCTCATCGCGCGGGCGATGCCGAAGTCCATCACCTTGATATCGCCATTCCTGGTAACCATGACGTTCCCGGGCTTGATATCCCGGTGCACGATGCCCGCCTGATGGCTGTACTCCAATGCGCGCAGCACCCCGCTGATGATCTCGAGCGCGCGCTGCGGCAGCAGCCGGTGGCCCTCGATCAGCAGGTCGCGGACCGTGCGGCCGTCCACGTACTCCATCACGATGTACGGCACCGGCACGCCGGTCGACATGTCCTCGCCGGTGTCGTATACCGCCACGATCGACGGGTTGTTCAGCGACGCCGCGGACTGCGCCTCACGGCGGAACCTGGCCTGGAAGGTCTGGTCCCTGGCCAGGTCGGTGCGCAGGGTCTTGATCGCGACCACCCGGTCCAGGCGGATGTCGCGGGCGCGGTACACCTCGGCCATGCCGCCACGCCCGACGACGCCGTCGAGCTCGTACCGGTCACCGAGCAGCCGGGGTTGTGTCATGTCTCGCACTCTTCCAAACCACCCTGCATAGTAACTATCATCATCCGCTACCGCCGCCCTTGTTGACGAGCCCAAGGGTCGTAGACGGCGGCGTCGTGGGCGGCGTTGTCGTCGGCGGGGGAGTCGTCGACGACGAAGTTGTAGGCGCCGTCGTGGTCGGCGACGCGTCATGTGTTGGTGTCGGAGACTGCCGCTGGCTCGGGGTCGACTGGGCCGGGGTGGTCTGCGTAACCGTTCCTAGATTAGTGCTTGTGCCGCTGGCGCCGGCAGTAGATGGCCGCAGCGACGCGGTCGTCGGAGACGCGGGGTGGCTGGCCGAGTGCGACGGGGGCAGCGTCGGCCCGTTGTTCGTCGACCCGTGGCCGTTCGAGCTCATTAGCGCCACCACGACGACCGCGGCGACGCCGCACAGGGCCACCCCCACTCCCGCCGCCGCGAGGCGCCGGTTCCCCAGGGGGAAACCACGGGCCCGTTCCGAATAATCGAAAACAGTGTCCTGCGCCATCGGGAAGTCGGGCACTATCGGCAGGTCAGCGGTGATCGGACCGCTCGTGCGCATCGTTCGCGCGTCCATGATCACCTGCGCGCGGTCGGCGACGTGCCGCGCCGAGTCCGGGCGGTCCGCGGGGTCCTTCGCCAGCATCGCGAACACCAGGTCGGCGACCGGCCTCGGCACGTCGGGGGGCAGCGGCGGGACCGGGTCGTGCTTGTGCATGATCGCGATCGCCAGCGGCTGCTCCGCGATGAACGGCGGCTGCCCGGCCAGGCATTCGAACGCCACGACGCCGAGCGAGTAGATGTCCGACGCGCCGGTCACGGTCGCGCCCGTCGCCTGCTCCGGCGAGACGTACAGCGCGGTGCCCATCACGATGCCGGTGGCGGTCAGGTTCGCGTCCAGTGAGGCGCGGGCCTTGGCGATGCCGAAGTCGGTGATCTTCGTAGTGCCGTCGGCGGTGATCAGCAGGTTGCCAGGCTTGATGTCCCGGTGCACGATGCCCGCCTGGTGTGCCACGTCCAGGGCACGGGCCGCCTGCGCGACGATGTCCATCGTCACGTCGGCCGGCAGCCGGCCTTCCCGTTCCAGGATCGTGGACAGCGGCTCGCCGTTCACCAGCTCCATGACCAGGTACGGGCCGCCGAGCGGGCTGGTCTCGCCGTAGTCGAAGACCCGCGCGATGCCAGGGTGGGACAGCGCCGCGGCGTACCGGGCCTCGGCACGGAACCTGGCGCGGAACTGCTCGTCGCTGGCGTGCGCGGCGGCGAGCAGTTTGATGGCGACGGGGCGGCCGAGGATCTGGTCGGCGCCGCGCCAGACCTCGCCCATGCCGCCAGCAGCGATCCGCTCGATCAGCTCGTAACGGCCGTCGAGAACGTACTCGGTCACTGTATCCCCAGGGTAGCCAGGTAAGCCTTGATGACCGCGACAGCGACCGGCGCCGCGGCTTGAGCACCGTAACCGGCGCCCTGGAGTATGACGCCGACAGCTATCTTCGGGTTGTCGGCTGGCGCGAATGCGGTGAAAACAGCGTCCGGGTTGGGGCTGGCGCCGTTGAGCGCGTTCTGCGCGGTGCCGGTTTTGCCGGCGATCACGATGCCGCCCTCGTTGTTCGCGTTGAACGCGAACCCGGTGCCCTGCGGCTGCTGCGTCACTGCGACCATCATTTGCTTCACGTTGTTAGCAACGGCCGGGCTGACCGCTTGGCTCAACTGCTTCGGCTGGGTCGAGTCGACGACCGACAGGTCGGAGGCGGTGACCTGCTGGATCAGGTAGGGCGTCATCAGCGTGCCGCCGTTGGCGATCGCGGCCGAGAACATCGCCTCCTGCAGCGGCGTCACGGTGTCGCTGAACTGGCCGATCGCGGAGAACGCGGTCAGCGGCAGGCTCGGCGGGGTGATGTACTGGCTGGGCGCCACAGTGACGCCGGGGATGCCGAGGTTGGCGTC
>Ga0207700_10000553_pt1 | contig 21988 bp, 19 predicted proteins | sample LARL82metaG_FD_184348 | JGI IMG/M metagenome (GOLD analysis project Ga0207700, IMG submission 184348) | Corn, switchgrass and miscanthus rhizosphere microbial communities from Kellogg Biological Station, Michigan, USA - LAR L8-2 metaG... | ecosystem: Host-associated > Plants > Roots >...
AATTGTCAGCGCGATAAATCTTGCCTTTGTCAGGGCGGCTGTCCGGGACCGCACTGCGGCCCTGCTGTTTGGCCGCTGCAGCGAGAAGATCGTCGAGCGTGGAAAAACCAAGACTCAGATCCTCAATATCACGCGCTTTGCCCCAGACGTTCATGCTATCGAGGTTGATGTCCGCCAGCGTTTTCTCCAAGGGATAGAGCGGGTGCTCCGCGTAAAATTTGGCACCGAGCAATCCCGCTTCTTCGGCTGTCGTTGCCATGAACAACAATGATCGTTTCGGCTGCGGATTTATCTTCGTGAAGGCGGCGGCGAGTTCGATGACTGACGCAACGCCGGACGCATTGTCGATCGCACCGTTAAAAATCTGATCGCCCTGCAATTCGGGATGCCGGCCGAGATGGTCCCAGTGCGCAGTGTAGATGACGTATTCACCGTTTGATTTTGGATCGCTGCCTTCGAGTTTGCCGATGACATTGTGTGATTTGATTGAGCGAATCTGCTGTTTGATCGCAATGTTGGCCTTGGCATTCAGGACTACAGGTCGAAAATCTTTGGCGATCGCAGATTTCTTAAGAGCATCGAAATCCTGGCCGGAGTCGGCGAATAATTTCTTCGCAACATCGAACGTGATCCAGGAACGCGCGGACACGGCGTCCATGTTCTTGTTCGGATTATCGAGCTCAAAGTTTTCTTTGCCCCAGCTCGACTTCACTACCTGCCAGGGATAAGCGGCAGGTTCTGTCTCATGGATGATGATGGCTGCGGACGCGCCTTTTTGCGCCGCAATCTCGTATTTGTAAGTCCAGCGGCCATAATACGTCATCGCCTTACCTTTGAACATTTTATCGTCGAGTTTTGACGGATCTTTTGGATCGGGAATCGGCGGATCGCCGATCAACATCAGCAACGTCTTGCCCTTCACATCGACATTCTTGTAATCGTCCCAGCCGTACTCCGGCGCGACGACACCGTATCCGACAAAGACCAAACCTGACTTCTCAATCTCGATCTCCGGTTGGAGCCGCGCCGATGAAGCGACGAAATCATCCGAATATTTCAGATCCATCGTTTTGTCGCCAACGACGAAGGACATTCGCGGTTCGCTTTTGATCCCGGCGAGCGGAACTTCCTGCGTGTATGTCCCGTCGGGATTTCCCGGTTTTAACCCGACCTTTTTGAATTGCTCGGTGATGTATTTGACTGAAAGGTCTTCGCCTTTTGTCCCCGGCGCGCGCCCCTCGAATTCATCCGATGCGAGAACTTTGATGTGTGCGAGCAGACCATCCGGGGTGATCGCCTCAAGCGCCGGCTGCAAACGCTCCTTCAATTCATCATTTCCAAGGAGCGGCGCCGCGGCGGAGAAAAAGAGCGCGAGTAACAACCGTGAAATTTTCATGCTCGTTCTGTAGCGGCGCTTCGTGATCGCCGCAAATTAGTAACCAGAGATCGGACAACTCGCACACCGCTCGATGCGAAGGTGAACGTTCGGGAAGATGTTTCGCTTTGAAATTGGGTCAGCGCACACCAAAGACATCTAACGAGAAAGAGATAAGCCACAGCAGGGTGTCGTGGCAGCAAGCGCGACCACAATGGTAAATGCCGCGGTTATTTTTTTCACTCAGCTACATCGTTGAGGCGTAAACGGGTCCTCGCAAGTGGGAGCTCGCTCGCGCTGAATTCGCAACGCTGGCAATAACATGTCACGAGTTTTTTTCGCGATCGCCATCTGGTTGTCACCGCGCCGTGCAACGTTGACGTGTTCACTGACTGAGTCGGTTCAGTCGCGGAGATTAGATTTTGGAAGCACAGGTTAGGTTAAGGCAGAGAGAGCGAGAGTCGGGCGCCCCTGGTTTCAGCTTTTCCGGGGCGCCCGCTCATGCGTTTTGCCACACAAATGTAACGCTAATTGTTTTGCCGATTCGGCCGCCGATTCGTACGTTTGCGCCTAATCACGCATGCAGGCGTTGAACCTCCCCCGACGCGAATCAGCACCAACTATCAACGTGCAGCAACGTTTCTCGTTTGGCGGATCGCGACAGCAAGTTCCAGAACCGAAGCGCTATCGCGCCGCGTGGATTTCCGACGCGCACCTGGGGACGCGAGGCTGCAACGCCACTGCGCTTATCGATTTTTTGCGCGAGACCGATTTCGACACGCTGTACATCGTGGGCGACCTGATCGATATCTGGTCGCTACGTCGCGCAATTTATTGGCCACAGCAACACAACGACGTGATCCAGAAAATTCTGCGCAAAGCCCGCAAGGGCACGCGTGTCGTTTATATCCCGGGAAATCACGACGAACTGGTGACCAGCTTTTGCGGAGCCTATGGGAACATTGAAATCAAGGAGAACGCAATCCATGTGACCGGCTCAGGCGAGCGGATTTTGATTATTCACGGTCACGAACTCGACGTGGTAGTGTCCGGCAGCGGCCGGATGAAGTGGCTCGCGTTCGCAGGCGACGTTAGCTACCAATTTCTGCTCTCGCTCAATCCGCTAATTAACTTTGTCAGGCGGCATTTCGGTTTGGGCTACTGGTCCCTCAGTGCGTATGCCAAACGAACAGTAAAGGACGCCGTGAGCTTCATCGGTAAATTCGAGGCCGCTGTGGCGCATTACGCGGAGCGGTACCACGTCGATGCCGTGCTGTGTGGGCACATCCACAGCGCAGCGATCCGCGAATTCGGCGCCATCTCGTATTACAACTGTGGCGACTGGGTCGAAAGCTGCACGGCATTAGTCGAAGGCGATGATGGCATGATCTCGCTAGTTAATTACCACTCGCTCTCCGCGAGCGGACGCACAGTAACTCCGACGGTCGATTCAGAACGGCCTTCAACCAATCACAGCGGCATTCGCCCGGTCGTCACTAACTCGTCATCGCCTTTTAACAATTCGTAACCTGACGCGGCGCGCTTCTGCTTTATGGGTCCTGTCATGACCGCGATTACAGTGAAGCGAAAAATCGTCAGACGAACGCGCGCCCAAACATCGGCAACGCGCCAATCGCTCCGCGAACTTTCCCGGTCTTATCTCGCCGGCGAAAGCATCCTGGAGTTCACCGTTGAAGCGCTGCTCTTCGCCATCATCGTGGCAATCTCAGCATGGCCGGTTTTGGCAGCCGCAAACGCACTCAGCGAATTCCTTCCGCAGGTATGAATCTGAGCTCTGGCTGCAGCCGGCATCGGTGATGCCGACCGATTTGCTGGCGTAACATGCCGGGGTAGCGCCCACGGCTGCAGCGTCGAGTGCGAAAGTCTCGACACTGAGTGCATCGCGTTTAGGATGTGCAGCTTGTGGGAGGGAGCAATCGAACGCGACACAATCGCGAAATTGAACGGAAGTTCTTAGTCGAATGGTTACCTGATAACTTTAAACGGTCGCGGCACTTCATTATCGAGCAAGGTTATCTGGCGACAGAATCCGCAGGCAGACAGGTACGGCTTCGAAAAACAAACAAGACTGCGTCGCTGACATTCAAGGTCGGTCGGGGCAGCCATCGCGAAGAACGCGAGATCAAGCTGAGCCAAAAGCAATTCGCAGCGCTGTGGCCTGGCACGGCCGGGAGAAGACTGCGAAAAGTGCGCTACGAAATCCCATGGGAAGATCTGCTGATCGAGCTGGATATTTATCGAGGCAGACATGCCGGTCTTGTAGTTGCCGAGGTGGAATTTCCTGATACAGCCAGCTGCCGCAGATTCAAAGCACCGTGGTGGTTTGGGCGTGAAGTGACCGGCGAAAAACGCTACAGCAACGTGCGTCTCGCCCTGACGTAGAAGAGGCCATGGCTTTCCGTTTGAAATTGCGTGAACCACTGCCGCAAGGACTCAAGCGAGTCTTTTGCGAACAAATCGACTCGGCTTTGCGCTTGTGCCAACACCCCGCCAAACAACGTGGCGTTACTGTCCACGCGGTTCGCAAGCATCTCAAAAAGCTCCGTGCCGCAATGCGACTCGCGATCGGCGCGGTCGGCAAAAATTGTCACGCGGAAGAGGATCGTTGCGTGCGCAAGATCGGACGTTTGGTCTCAGACTTGCGCGATGCGCAGGTCCGATTGCAGACGTTTATTAAACTGCGCGATAAGGCTGCAAAAAATTCCGGACAACAGCGCTTTCCGCGCACGGAGGAATTGTTGATGCTCGAACGCGAAAGCTTTTCGGCAGCATTCGCCGGCTGGCAAAAGGAAGCGATCCCACAGTTGGAAACTGTGAAAGTATGTCTGATGGCGTGGCCACTTGACGGCCTGAATTGGAAACAGATTTGCAACGCGGTATGTAAAATTTACAGGCGAGGCCAACGCGCACTTGCGGAAACGATTGATGATCCGGACTCGGAAAACTTTCATGCCTGGCGCAAGCGCGTGAAAGATGCCTGGTATCAGCTCCGAATTTTGCAGCCACTGAACCGGACGGTTCTGGAGGAGATGGCTCATGATGCCGAGGTCCTTGGCGAATTACTGGGGAGTGAGCACGATCTCGATTTTCTGCGGGCACGCCTCGAGAAGGAAAGCGGCGACGAAGTGCTGGCCCGCGAACTGACGCAGCTCCAGAAATTGATTAGCGAACGTTGCAAACGACTGCGCCGCGATGCGCTGGAACTCGGACGGCGTTTCTACGCCGAGCCATCTAAAGCGTTCGCAAAACGCATCTCCATCTTCGCCGGTAAGCGAACGTAAGATTGTGTCATCCGCCTGGTCCGCGGTCGTACGCTTCAAGGTATTTGATTCCCGACCCTGTGTTAAAAACGACCACGCGTTCGCCGGGCCGAATTTTGCCATCGGAACGGAGTGACTTTAGAGCGGCGAAGCATGCCGCGCCTTCGGGGCAAACAAACAGACCTTCGTTTGCTCCGACCTCACGCGCGATGCGGATCATTTCTTCGTCATCGACAACAATCGCGCCGCCGTTGGATTCACGAAGAATTTTCAGGATCAGGAAATCGCCGATCGCTTTTGGAACCCGCAAGCCGGAAGCAATCGTGTGCGCGTCCTGAAATTCTGCAGCGTTTTTCTTTCCGGCCTCAAACGCGCGAACGATCGGCGCGCAACCGGCAGCTTGCACCGCGAACATGCGCGGCCGGTCTTTCCCGATCCAGCCGAGCGCTTCCATTTCGTCGAACGCTTTCCACATCCCGATGAGACCAGTGCCACCACCGGCTGGATAAAGAATCACAGCCGGCAATTGCCAGTTCAGTTGCTCCGCTAATTCGTACCCAAGCGTCTTTTTTCCTTCGACCCTATACGGCTCTTTGAGCGTGGACATGTCGAACCATCCCTCATTTGCTTTGCGGCGGCCGGTTTCCGCGGCGCAATCGGTGATCAATCCGTCAATTAGCGTGACGTGAGCTCCCAGTTCGCGGCACTCGACAATGTTTGCGCGCGGTGTGTCGCGCGGCATGAAAACGTGCGCCACCAGACCGGCTCGAGCCGCATAGGCAGCAAGCGCGCCACCGGCATTACCCGCGCTGGGGACAGCGAGCTTTGTTGCGCCGAGATATTTTGCCATCGAAACAGCCACGCTCATTCCGCGCGCCTTGAAGCTCTGTGTCGGATTGAGCGACTCGTCTTTGATCCAAAGATCGACATCATCGGCGAATTTGAAGGCGCGCAGCAGCGGAGTTCCGCCTTCACCTAACGAGACCGGCTCAACATCGGATGGCAACGGCAGCACTTCGCGATAACGCCACAATGATTTTTCCCGCCCGAGTAGCGTCTCGCGGGTGAGGGTTCGACTCGCCGCGGCGAGATCGACGATTGCAAACAGCGGTTTATTGCACGAGCCACAAAGATTTTGCAGCCGAGACCATTCGTGCTCACGTCCACACGCGCTGCATTCGAGACGCTCCAAAAACATTGGAGCAATTGAAGCGTACATCTGCGAGGACCGCGAATTGCTGTAGCCGCTTCGCTGTGCGAAGCGCCGGGCCGACGGACAGCCAATCGTACGCGGAACGCCGCCCACAGGGCAACGGCTACGGCAAGCGCCCGGCCTTGTGTGATGTGTTAGATTGGCACCGATGAATTTGCTAACGCTGACGGAAGTTCGCAGGGCGGCGCAGAATGGAGCGGCGTCTGCGCGCGTGCACGTGCAGGTGGAAAGCGCAACGCCCAAGCTAACGCGGGAACAGCAGCCGTATTGCGAGCTCACATTGGCCGACGCATGCGACCGGATGACGCTGCGCGTCTGGAGCGATCATGTTGCATACAAAACGTGCAGCGCGTTAACCAGTCAGGATTTCATCGAGATCACCGCGGAGTTTTTTCAATCGCAATACGGACTCGACGCCCGCAAGTGGACGATGCGGCCGCTGGCGGAGCAGGAAAGGAACGAATTACTTCAGGGCCCCGCGGATTTGCGCGCCAAACAGGCGTCCGATTTCGAATTCGTCAGGCAAACTGTGGCCGGGATCAACGATCCACGGTTAGTCGCGTTGGGTGAAGCTTTTCTTAGCGAATGGGGCGACCGGTTTCGGCGCACCGCGGCCGCGCGCAATTACCATCACGCGCGGCGCGGCGGACTGGTCGAGCACACAGCGCAAATGATGCGCGTTGCCAGGCAGATCGCACCGCTTTACCCTGAGTTGAACCTCGACCTGTTACTTACGGGAATTCTTTTCCACGATTCCGGAAAACTCTGGGAGAACGCGTTGCCCGAAAACGGATTCGTAATGAGTTATGATGAGCTCGGTGAACTGATGGGACACATCTCCATCGGACTCGAGTTGGTGAATGCGTTGTGGAGAAGGCTGAGCGTCGAAAACGCCGAAGCGTGGAAAAATCTAACGCCGGCATCGGAAGATGTGCGAATACATCTGTTGCACCTCATCGCCGCTCATCATGGCGAGCCGGAATTTGGTTCGCCTGTTGCGCCGAAAACACCCGAAGCAATGGCGCTTCACTACATCGACAATCTGGATGCGCGTCTGGAAATGTTCGCCGCCGGTTACACGAAAGCCAGACCGCTGGCCGCGCGTATTTTCGATCGCGTGCGGCCGTTGCCGGGGAATTTGGTGAAGTCACTGGAGAAATTTCAGCAAGCAGCGAGTCCGCGTCCGCCCGGGGACAAACTCCTGTGACGCGGTACGAGCACACCCAAATCGGACACGTGATCGTTTGGTCCCTTCTCGCGATCATTCTGATTGCTGGCGGCGGATCGTATGGCTGGCTGTATAATGTTTCTGGGTTTGACGCTGTAGCGGTCACCTTACGAGATGGCCGAAACTTCGCGCTCGGTACTGATGATCCTCACGGGCTCGTCGATGCAATCAGGCGCTACACCAGCACGCATTTCACGCGCGGTTGAGCTCGTAGGTCCGACCGATGGACAACGCGGTCACTGAAATTAGAATGCGTCTATTTCGCCAATTCGCGGAACCAACTTAAAGCGACCGAAGTTTGCCCGTCATTTACTTCGTGCCCGCCATGAAAAGTCCCGATTCGCATTCGATTGAACCCGGTTCGCTTGATTGAACCGGCGACAGTGTACTGCTGCTCCACGGTTGCGATTCGATCATCGTGACCAGCGCTGATGTAAATTGGCGTATTAAGAAAACTCCCGCCGGGCTGGATCCGCGCGTATCCATCGCTTAGGTGATCTTCGTTCGCACCAGTCATGTAGATGCCGGCAATGCGACAGCCATTCCTCGCGAGCAGAGGCGCAATGTAGCCCACACCTTTTCCTCCTCCGGAAAACCCCGCACACGCAACGGGCCACTTGTCCGATCCGGGAAAACTGCGATGCAGCGCACCAACAGCCGCGAGCGTCATTGCGCCACGCCAGGCGGCGGTATCGTTCCGCGCGTGCTGCGGCCCGTCTCCGGCCAGAAGCACCCAGCCTTCAGAGAGTCCGGCTGTGCGATAAAACTGGACGAGGTCATCTCGATTCTGACGTTTGAAATCGCTCGTGGAACAGGGTATCAACACGGGCCAGCTCTTTCGCGGGTCGAAGTTTGCAGGTGTCGCCAGTACGGCGACTGCATTCGGCGGAACGACATTTCCACCCTGCCCGGCAAGTGATTTTTCCTGCGCGCTCAACGCGACATTAGCCTTAACCGTTGAACCCGGAGAAAAAGCGGTTCCGGCGAACTTGAGTGACTCTCCGGCTGCTACTGCTGAGCCAGCATGAACTACGAGAATCAGCCCGGCGAGTGAAAGCAGTTGCCTCGGTTTAGCGCAGAGGTGTTGCAAAGCCAATGGTATCATACTGTTTCGTATTTCTGACCAAAAAACGTGCGGAATGGAAATCTCAAATCTAATTTAGATTGGAAATGTGAAATTCGCCATGGCCTCCCGTATTCGCACAAACGTGCAGGTGATGTTTTTCGACACCGATTGCGGAGGCGTTGTATCCAATATTGCATATTTGCGCTTCATTGAGATAGCGCGCACACACCTTGCGGAGGAGCTCGGGCTCGCGGTCGTCGAGATGGCGGAAAAGGAAACGTATCCTGTCGTGGTCCGCACCGAGATCGATTATCGACGCGCGGCAACGCTCGGCGACCGGCTGGTGATTGAGGGCTGGCTGGATCGCGCAGAGCGCGCGCGGTTCTGGTGCGCATTCCGCATCACACGTCCGCAAGACAACACGTTGATCGCTGAGTGCCGCCAGATGCTCGCGTTGATCGAGATGCCGACGGGAAAATTGCTGCGTTTGCCTGAGCGTTGGAAAACATACGACAAAGCCGAATCCAGCGAACATAGCGACGGCGAATCTCGAGCCGGAACGGTTCCCGGTGGAGAATGTCCGCAATGACCGCAAGCGCCCGCACTCTAAGCATCGAAGAAACGCTGCTTGAACCGCCCGCGTTACCGCCGCCGCCTACGCGCCACGCTCTGCTCGTAATTCTGATTGCGCTCGCGGCGCTGTTACATGTGGTGACCGTTGGGACGGGCGATCTCTACAGTGAGACGGAGGGCCAATACGCGGGGGCCGCGCGCGAGATGGTGGCGAGCCATAACTGGTTGCTTCCAACGAACAACGGCATACCGCGCCTGCAAAAACCGCCGTTGCTCTACTGGGTCATCATTGCTTCGTACAAAATTCTCGGCGTGAATGAGGCAGCTGCTCGGCTGCCGGTCGCGCTTGCCGTCGTAGCCACGGTTGCGCTTATCTTTCTAATTGGGGAAAAACTCTCAGATTACTGGCGCGGTTTCATCGCCGGTCTGATCTATCTCAGCTTCTGCGGCACGTTTCTTCTCGCGCGCATTGTAATGCCCGAACCGCTCGTCACCGCATTCATGGCCGGCGCGATGTTCTGCGGAATATGCGGCTATCAGCGGAGGCGCCATCGGCGCGTGTGGTTCGCCGGTGTTTGGATGTTCGCCGCGCTAGCGTGCCTAACGAAAGGCGTGCTCGGCATCGTTTACCCCGCTGTGGTTTTTATTTTGCTCTCGATTTTTTATCGCGAAGCGAGGATACGGTTTCGCGCGCTTCTGCGGTGGGAATATGCGTTGATTTTTCTTTTGATCCTGGCGCCCTGGCACATCTGGGCACAATGGCATTTCCCGCATTATTTTCGTTATGCCAGATCCGAATGGCTGGGACACCTGCGCGGGCTCACGGATGAGACGCACGATTTCCTCGGCGCGCCTGCATATCAATTTGTGATCCTGCACGTGGCCTGGTGGTTTCCTTGGTCGATCGCGCTCCTACCGGGCGTCATTTTTGCCTGGCGCCGCGTTACCCGGCCGCGTGAGATCAATTTCAGCGATGCGTTACTATTTTGCTGGATGGGGGTGGTATTCATTCCGCTGCTCTTTTTGGGACAGCGACAGGATTACTATTCGATGAGTATGTGGAGCGCGTTCGCGCTCTGGGCAGCCATGGCTTGGGATCGGACTCCCCAATCGTTGCGCGCCGCAGGCGCGATCGCGGTGGGTGTCATCGGTCTGATCCTGGCGGGCGGAGCATTTTTCGCGGCGCGTCCCGCACCTGCTTTGAACGGAAATTGGGGAGTGATGGACGCTCGCTGGACCGCATGGAGAGCCTTGAATGATATGCCTGCGTCTGCGTGGGTAGCACTACGGCCCATGCTCGTGATTACGGCTGTCTCATTCCTGTTCTTCTCGATCATAGCGCTCTACTGCATTTTCAAACAACGCGAGAAACTCGCGGCTATTGCCCTGGCCGCCTCGATGATTCCAGCCGGGCTGAGCATGGTAATAAGCGTCGCGAAAACCGCGCCTTATTTCTCGCTCGCCGATGTCGCCCGTTACCTGAATCCGCGGTTGGAGGCAGGCGGCCAGGCGATGTTCGAAGGGCCGCTGGACGACAGCAGCAGCCTTATTTTTTATCTCAATCGAAAATTCTTTTTTGTTAACCAAAATCCCCGGAAAGAAGCTCCGATCGGCGCACCCGCAACCGACATTTTTCTGGACGAACAAGCTGTTATGGACAAATGGGACCAAGCCGACCCGGTTTACCTGATTGTGGAGCAAAGCAGGGCGGACTACTGGAAAGAGCGAGTTACAAGCCGGTTTCACATTTATCACCAAATCACTACATCCGGTACGTACGTCGTGCTTAGCAATCAGCTTTAAAACGAGTTCATTCGTCTGTTCGACGGCCTTGAAAAACGACCGAGTCGCGCTAATGTGGCGGCTCACTTTCACTTCAACTCTTCACCGGCTCAAGGAATTTATGTCGCAACACCGCAGTTTAAAAGGCGCCAGCACCATTGCGGCTAAGCGCAACGTGCTGAAACGCTTTGAGCGTGTCGAGGTTCTCAAGAAACGCGGACAGTGGAAGGACGGTCAGAAAGTGATCGGCCTGCCTAAGACAAAGCCCGACGTTTAGCACGTTGAAGCGTTGAAGCGGGCCGTTAAGCTCGTTTAATGCGCTTAAATCGCTTCCTCGCCGCTGCGGGTATCGGATCGCGTCGGCATTGCGATGAATTGATCGCGGCGGGCCGCGTCACTATCAACGGTAAAACCTGCACTGACTTCAGCGCGCAACCCGGCGGGCGCGACCATGTCAAGGTGAATGGCAAACTTGTTCACGTTGCGCCGCCACTTACCATCATGTTGCACAAGCCCGCCGGATTCGTTTCGACCCGGAGAGATCCGCACGTGCGCGATTCTGTTTTTGATTTGCTGCCGGCAAAATTCTCGCGGCTGTTCAACATTGGGCGCCTGGACGCACAAACCGAAGGGCTGCTTCTTCTCACAAATGATGGAGATCTCGCACAGAGTCTAACGCATCCACGTTACAAAATTGAGAAGGAATATGAAGTGACACTGGATCGCCCGTGGGACCCCGAACTTGCGTCGAAATTGCTGCGCGGAATTTTTCTCGACGGTGAGCGAGCAAGGGTCGCGCGACTCCACTCCGTGTCGCCTGTCCGCTTGCGCGTTGTCCTGCGACAGGGAATCAATCGCCAGATTCGCCGTATGTTCGAAGCCGTTGGTTATCGCGTCAAAGATCTCATTCGCGTTCGCATCGCTAATCTTCGCCTTGGCGCCCTGCCGCGCGGTCATTGGCGCCCATTGACAAAGCGCGAGCTGGAATCTTTGTAACGGCGAGCTCCATAATGAAACTCGACGATTCTAATACACTAATCACGGGGGCTTCAGCCGGCATCGGTCGTGAATTTGCACGTCAACTCGCCGGGCGTGCCCGCTCGATGATTTTGGCGGCACGGCGTGATGAAAGGCTGATCGAGCTGGCTGATCAACTTCAACGAGAGCATCCGAAGCTTCTTGTTCACGTTCGAAAAGTGGATCTCGCTGATCTTGGGCAGTTGCAGGATTTCCTCGAGCGGCTTGATCGCGAGAAACTCGAAGTCGATCTTTTGATCAATAACGCCGGGCTCGGCGACAGCGGTCCTTTTGCGGAGAGCGATCTCGATCGGAACAAGGAAATGACTGTCGTAAACGTCGCGGCGTTAACGTTGGTTACTCGTCATTTGGTTCCGCGCATGATCGCACAGCACCGCGGCGCCATTCTCAACGTCAGTTCGTCGGCTGGCTTTCTCCCGATCCCCGGCTCCGCTGTTTACGCCGCCACGAAGGCGTATGTGACGAGTTTCTCTGAAGGGCTTAGAGCCGAGCTCCGCGGAACCGGCGTAAGCGTGTGCGCGCTTTGTCCCGGTCCTGTGGTAACGGAATTCCAGCAAGTCGCGAAGCGGGAGGGAATGCAGCCTGATATCGGTCCGAACTTCCTCGTCGTTACGGTCGAACAGGTCGTGCGCGATGCGCTTGCAGCACTCGAAGCAGACCGACCGCTCGTCATTCCGGGGTTCGCGATGAAGCTGTTGATGCTTCTCGCTCGATTAATGCCAATGGCCGTCTTGCGATGGGTGGCACGGATGTCACCGAGGAAACGCGGCGTCGTGTAGCCTCAAATCGCACTCGAACGAATGCAGAAACGTCAAAGGTGAAACCAGTTGTGCTCGCTCAGGAACACGACCCGGTTCACGAGAATCTCCGAGGTTGTCACGAACACGACGACCGATCCTAACACGATGAGAGGCAAAGCGGTGTTGATCCGACGACACACCCACGAGACGCCATACACATAGACAACAGCGAACGGAATCAGCGCGCCGCTTAGCAGTCGGCCAGATGTAAAATAAGGATGTTCCCGTGATGGGTTGATGCAGTTACCAAAATCGAATTGAATCGAGAGCAACGCCAGAAACGCAACGCCTGCGAGAAAAATCAAGATGGCGCTTCCAATTGCCTGTCGCTGGAACACGGAAAGCCCAGCCTGTTTTCGCAACCCGACAGTAGCCGCGACAAGAAAAAACAACGACGAGACCGCGTAAAATCCATCGGCCCCGCGCCAATGCAACGGTCTACCATGCCAACTGACTTCCCCGCGCCAGAAGCTCGCCATTAAATCCGAGCAGAAAATCCAGACACCGCGCAGCGTAAAGATGGGATGCCGCCACCAATCGCCAAACGGTTTTCGTGTCCAACCAAGCAAACCAATTTTCGCTGTCGCGCCGGTGAGATCGCCAAAATGAAATTTTGTCCACAGCATCCAAGTGCCGACCGGAATTGCAGCGCACGAAATTAGCGCGGCAAGCGCGATCAGCCCGAAGCGAGGTGTTCGTAAAATGATCGCAATGGATCTCGCAACGATCACCGCAAGCGCGACCGCGACGAGCGGCAAGTTGGACAGCTTGGTCAGGCACGTAGCTGCGACCGCCAGGCCTGTGAGCGCTCCCAGCAAAAAGCTCGGCGCATTCGTTCGCAACCATTGCAAAATGCAAAGGAACAATGCGCCGAAGCAGAGCGGCGAAAGCACGTCGTTGTTCATTGCGTAGAACACATTTTGAGGAATGAAAGCCAGCAACAGCGGCACGCCGACCGACAGATCCATCCGCCCCGGGGCAATTGTGCGAGCGGTTACGTAGCCTAGCCAAACCATCATTGCGACGAGCGGAACACTCAGAAACCGAATCCAGTACAACGATTGAAGCCCCGCCAATCCAAAGTGCTTGCCAATCCACCACCACGCACTTGCCAACGCGTAATACAACGGTGGTTGAGAGGACTGGAAATTGATTTCGCTGCTCCATGCCGCTCTTGTTGCCGCAATCTCCGGCTCAACTTTCGACCAGGGTTCTTTCCACAGCGGCGGCGGAAATTTCCCACCTGGAAACTGCTCCGGCGGAAACAGGAACTCCGGCGAAGCATAAGGAACAATCCAGTTCAGCGTTTCTTCTTTCAGCCGATCAAAGCCGCGCGGGACTTGGGCATGCGAATACTGCGTGATCAAATCGAAATGCAGGTCCTCATCAATGTTGCTGAAGAAAGGGAATGCTGCTGAGAAAATGAAAACGCGAAGCGCAGCGGCGACGCAGAGCAGCAGGATTAAAACGCGTTCGTGCGCAGAGATAAACGTTTTTGATTCACCGGACGCCATGGCGGTCGCGCAAGATTAAAAGCGGCGCCGCAGCGCCGCACTCCAAAAACGTACAAAAGAAAAGCGGCGGTCGTATTCGGACCGCCGCTTCGAAACTTTCGATCCTGCCAGAGCAGGAACTCTACGAAGATTTGTATTTAACCGAACAACCGTAGGGCTTCGTCTCTGGTGTGCTAACGGACTTGCCTGACAACGATTGATCCAGCGCCGCCTTAACGTAGTTCGTAGAACTCGGAATGTCCGACGGGTTTGGGGTGGCTTTGCTGTCAATTGCACCGCGGTAAATGACTTTCCCGTCTGGATTGATGATTACCATGTTCGGCGTGTTCTTTGCGCCGTAAGCGCGGCCAGCGTTGCCTTCGGGATCCAGCAGCAGCGCGGTCTCATGCGCCTTCCACGAAGTCACGATCTTTTGCGCCTCTTCCGGCGTCAGATTTCCCTCCGTCCCCGGCGCATTTGAATCGATGGTCAGCCAGACAACGCCTTTGTCGGTAAACTCCTTCTGCAGCTTTTGCATGTTGCTGCTGCCGTAGTGTTTCTTCACAAACGGGCACTCCGGATTAAACCATTCAAGCACGACATACTTGCCCTTGTATTGCGACAGCGAATGAGTCTCACCTTTCGCGTCCGGGAGCGAAAAATCCGGCGCGGCGCTTCCAACCGGCGGCGCATCGGCAGCAAAGACTGCGGTTCCGATCAATGATGTAAGGGCGGTCAAGAGTAGTTTTATCTTCATATGAGGTATTAGAAAACAGAGTTGCTGAGACGTTTAAAGTTCTTCGAGTAAAACAATCGTCGGGGTCGGAAAAATTTCAACGTGAAGCGGCTCGATTCCCGGCGCATGTCCCACGGTGCTCGCGAAAGCCCGTGGCCGAATTTATTGCGAGGCGACGCGGCGCGCGACGGTTTCGAGCTTGTCCAGGATCATGCCTTTGGTGAGCACTTCCGGAAAAACAATTGGCTCTTCGTTCTTCGCGGGGTAAAGCACGTAGAGTGGAACCCCCGGGCGGCCGAACTGCTGCAATAATTTTGTAATCACGGGATCGCCGTTGGTCCAATCGGCTTTCAATTTCACAATCCCGTGGCGCTGAAACGCCGCCCGCACATCCTGAGCTTCGAGAACGCTGGCTTCATTGAATTTGCACGTAAGACACCATGCGGCGGTGAAATCGACAAAGACAGTCCGGCCTTGCTCCAGTTCGGTTTGCAAGCGTTCGGGTGTGAACGGCTGCCAGTCACCTCGGATCTGCGAATCTGCGGAGGCAATTTTCGCGGACTGAAATTTGTCGCCGATGAAATACGCGCCGCTCCCGATCACGAGCAGGAGCATGAGCACAAACACGACGATCCGCTTCACAGCTGGCGCTGTTGGCACAACGAACGCGCCTTTCATCCAGCAGGCGACACTAATCACAAGCAGAAAACAGCTCGCCCAGATCGCTCCTTCCAAGCCGCGTTGTGCGCCGACTACATAAAGCAGGAAAAGCAGCGTCGCCAGCAGCAGGAAGCCCATGAACTGTTTCACGTGCAACATCCAGGGCCCGGGCTTTGGCAAAAAGCGCAGCCACGCAGGCTGCGCGCTCAAAAGCAGATATGGCGCGCTCATACCGGCAGCGATGGCAACGAACATCGCCAGAATGATGGCAGCTGACTGCGTGAACGCGAAGCCCAGCGCGGTGCCGAGAAATGGCGCCGTGCACGGGGTGGCCAGCACAGTCGCGAACACGCCTTGGAAAAATGAGCCGAGCAGATCCTTGCGCTCGCTCGTCGAAAGCAAACCGCGCGTAACCCATTGTGGCAACGAAACCTCAAACACGCCAAAGAGATTCAGCGCGAATACGAGCACAATCACGCTCAAGGCGAGGACGAAGTAAGGATTCGTGAACTGAAAACCGCCCCAGGTTACATCACGCCCAGCGCCTTTAAGGGAGATCAGCAGGATCGCCAGCGCGATGAACCACGCAAAAATTCCAATCGCGAACGCAATTCCGCTGCGAAGAATTTTCTGTCGGCTCTGTCCCGCTTGTTGGACAAAGCCGAAAATCTTGAGCGAGATCACCGGCAATACGCACGGCATCAAATTCAAAATGAGCCCGCCGAGAAACCCAAAGAGCAGAAACATGAAAATTCCGTGCGCCGGCGTCGACCGGAACCCCGAAACAGGTGGCGCACTCGTGATCTGCCACGCCGCGCGATCGTCACCGTTCGGCTGCTGCGTAAACACCACCAGACCAGCCATCGACGATAGATCCTTCGGCGCCGACTCAAGCGGAATGCGAAAAACAATTTCATTGTTGTTCCGCGATTGAACCGCGGGATGCCCAACGATCACCTCCTGCTCCGGCACCGGAAAGAAATCGACTCCCGGATATTTCGCCAAAGTTTCGCTGGTAATTTTCAAGCGAAGATCGGATCCAACCCGGCTCCAATCGGCGCGCGCCACATTGGGTGCCGGTAGGTTCTGAGGAAGCAAACGCCGATACCGAGCAAAAACGTCCGTGTTTGCCGGCTCGCTTGTTGATGCTACAGGCAAATCCAACTGCAAAGTGGCGCCGCCGGGAATGCAAATTCTCTCGCACACGAGCCAATTCGCTTCGGTGGAAAGTTTTGCTGACGAACTGTCGAGCTTTGACGGCGGCGTGATTTCCTGCATCAGCAGGACTTCATTTTCATAGCCGTACGTTTCAATGTCGCCGGGATCGATTGTTTTCAGCGGAATTGGCCATTGAATGTCGCCGACCTTCCAGCCCGGCGGCAGTTTCCATTTCAGTTCCGTGGGCAGGCCTGCGTCGCCGGAAAATTTCCAGTAAGTGTGCCAGCCCGGAGCCATTCGCAGCAGCACCCCCACGGTGAACGGCTTGCCGGGAACGACGGCGTTTGTATCGGCCAGGAGCTCCGGCCTAACGAGCTGTTTTCCCTGGTAGGTCTGCGCAAGGCCGTGTGGGGCGGCAACGAGGAGCCAGCAGAGCAGCGAATAAACAGACGATCTCCACGCAATTCGCATAAGATTAGGTAACATTCGCTGCACTCGACGGCAATTCAGTCGGCTCTAGCCACTTCGTCGCGCGAAGCGTGACATCGATCTCGGTATTCACCCAGCGAACGTCGCCCACAGGGCGACGAGTACAGAAACCTACGGCACGATAAAAATTTTGTCAGTCCAAGGATCTTTAACCTTGGTTCCCGCAGTGTAACCACTCACATCAACGTATCTGCCACCCGAATCAAATGGACTAAACACGTATCCCGGTTTGTCAGGGACTGCCTTGGCAGTTGGGAACGTGGAGGACGCTTGCGCCGGAGACGACGGTTTTGGTTCTGGCTGCCTGGTGTCGCTGTGAGCGACAGGCGGCGTTGTTTTGGGCGGCTTTTGAGATCTTGTCGTGTCAGGCTTTCGCCGTGGCTGCGACGCCGAGGCCACCTGCCTCGATGCAGCAGGGTGACCGGGCTCGGTCACATCGGATTCGACTGCATCTGTCGTTCCGACCATGGTTGGCTCGTTACTGTGCCGCCCCAGAGCGTAATGCACCGGAGCGGTCGCAACGCGATAAGAACCGACTGCCACGTCGCGCGTCACATGGTATGAACTCACAGCCACGTTGCGCGTGGTTCCGCATCCGGCGAGTAAAACTGCCCCTAACACCATAACTCGTTCAAGTAGGTTCATCTCGTTTGTAAGATCGTTCCAACCGCGATCCGTTCAATCATTTAATCGCGGCAAAATCGCCAATCAGCATTGAAATTTCCTTGTCTGTGGTGGACCACGAACACATCAGACGGTAAATGTCAGGCTCCAGAAATTTATAAAATTGCCAGCCGCGCGCCTGTAGACCGCGCACGACTTGATCGTCCAATTGGACGAACACCGCATTCGATTCCAGCGGGAACACGTTTTCGATCCCTGCCTCGTTTCGAAGGCGCTGCGCAAGCTCGCGGGCCGCCTCGTTCGCGTGCCGGGCATTTCGCAACCAGACATCTCCGTTCAATAACCCGAGCCACTGCGCAGCGAGAAAGCGCATTTTCGAGCCGAGATGCCCGGCTTGTTTCACCCGATATTGAAAATCACGCGAGGATTTCTTGTCGAAAAAAATGACCAGCTCGCCCGCCGCAACGCCATTTTTCGTTCCGCCAAAACTGAGTACATCTACGCCCGCTTTCCAAGTGATCGTTTTCGGCGCGCAGCCAACCCATGCGATGGCATTGGCAAAGCGCGCGCCGTCCATATGAAGCAGCATTCTGTGCGCCCGCGCATAGGCTCCAATCGCCTCAACTTCCTCCGGCGCGTAAACCGTTCCGAGCTCGGTCGCCTGTGCGATGCTAATGGCGTGCATCATGTGCCCGTGCAGCTCGACTTGTTGCGCGATGAGTTTTTCTGTCTCGCCCAGGTCGATCTTTCCGTCATTGGTTTTCGTCAAAAACAATTTGGCTCCCCGGGTATAAAACTCCGTGGCGCCGCCTTCGTCCGACTGGATATGGGCGCGCTCGTGACAGATCACTCCGTGGAAGGGTTGGCAAAGCTGGGCCAGACCGAGCGCGTTCGCCGCCGTACCAGTAAACACAAAATAAACATCGCAATCGACTTCGAAAATTTGCCGGATGCGTTCGCACACTGCCGCGGTCCATTCGTCCTCGCCGTAAGAGGGCGCATGATGTGCATTCGCATCCTCCAAAGCTGTCCACGCCTCGGGACAAATCGCGGCCGTGTTATCACTGGCAAACTCGTAACGAACGGTGTCGGCGCGCATCACGCCTTCTTACGCGGGTTTCTTGGCCTGGCAATCGGCACAAAGAGATTGCCTGACAGCGGAGCCCTGGGCCTCCGAATCTGCCAGGCAAATCTCTCCTCTACTTGCTCCTCGAATTGCGTACAGCAGTTTCACTTCTATTTCGGAAAGCGAAGGCCCCGTGAGCGTGTTTCCTAGTAATTTTCTGCACTTTATCATCGCTTTTTGTTGCATTTTTGCCTAACTCGCGGGCGCAGTCTAACCTTCGCCAATGAGATCGCTCCAGAGCGACGTCGAGCAGCGCGGCACGCGCATTTTTGAGCTGGTCGACAAACATCCGGAGCGACTTTTCAGCAAGGCCGGATTTTATCAGCGTCTAATGGCGCTCTCGATGCATGACGAGAGATTCAAGACGCAACTCTTTCGCTTTGTCGCCGTTCTCCCGTCACTTCGCCGGTCAAGTGAGATCATCCAGCATCTCGAAGAATATTTTAGCGGTAGCAACGATGGTTTCTCCCCGCTGATTGGCATGGGGGTTCGTGTGGCGCGCATCTTCCCGTGGATAAGCGCTCCTGTCTTGCGGTGGAATGTTTCCGAAATGGCTCGGCAGTTTATTGCCGGAAGAAATCCGCATGAAGTTATAACGACATTGCGCAAGCGGCGGGCACAAAAAATCGGCTTCACCGTAGATGTTCTGGGCGAAGCTGTTGTGAGCGAAGCGGAGGCGGATGAATACGCGGCGCTTTACGGGAATTTACTGGAGAAACTGGCGCGCGAAACAAAAGACTGGACCGACCCGCTCGGGAAAAACGCGGAGCTTTTCCCGGTTGTAAATCTGTCGGTCAAAATCTCTGCCCTGTATTCGCAAATGAGTCCGGCTGCTCCGGCGGATGCGATCGCCCATCTCAGCACCAAACTCCGGCCGCTTCTTCGCCGCGCGCGGGAACTAGGCGCATTTATCAATTTCGACATGGAGAGTTATGCGCTCAAAAATACGACTCTCGAGCTGTTCAAAACCATTCTGACCGAGGCGGAGTTCAAAGATTGGCCGCATGCCGGGATTGTGATCCAGGCCTATTTGCGAGATTCGGAGGGCGATTTGCGCGATTTGATCGAGTGGGGCCGTGCACGCGGCACTCGCTTCGCAGTCCGATTGGTGAAAGGCGCATACTGGGATTACGAGACAACGAAATCGGACCAGAACAGATCGAATCCTCCGGTCTTTCTTCAAAAGCCTGAGAGCGACGCCAATTTCGAAAAGCTTACGCGCGTGCTTTTTGAAAATGAGGCCGTTGTTACCCCTGCGTTTGGATCGCATAATGTTCGCAGCATTGCGCACGCGCAAGCGGTCGCAGATGAGCTTGGCATTGATCGCAGCCGGTTCGAGTTTCAACTGCTTTACGGCATGGCCGGCCCCATCAAGCGCGCGCTAGTGGAGATGGGGTGTCGGGTCCGAGAATATTGTCCGATCGGCGAGTTGCTGCCCGGCATGGCCTATCTGGTGCGGCGCCTGCTCGAGAACACGTCGAACGAAGGATTCTTGCGGGCAAAATTTGCTGAGAACGTGCCGGCGAAAGAGTTGCTGCGCGATCCAAAAGAGCTGATCAAGCCTGCTGTAGCCGAGAACGGTGATTCCCGCGGGCACAGTGGATCGAATCAGAAAAATGGCGCTTCACTTCACGCAGCAGATGGCGATAGTTTCCGAAACGCACCGCTTGTGAGTTTCATTTACAAAGACAGCCAGGACAAGATGCAGAGCGCGTTGCGCGAAGCGCGGAAGCGCTTCGGCGAAAAACATCCGCTCTACATCGGAGGGGAAAAGATTTGGACGGATAATTTGACGCCTTCGGTTAATCCAGCAGAGCCGACCGAGATTGTCGGCTATGGAACCGAAGCCGGGGTCGAGGAAGCAGAGCGTGCCGTTAAAGCTGCGCGTGCGGCATTCGAGAAATGGAGATGGACGCCGTTCGAGGAGCGGGCGCAGTTGCTGGAGCGCGTGGCCGACATCATGGAACGCAGACGCTACGAGTTGTCGGCAGTAGAAGTTTTCGAAGTCGGCAAGGCATGGTCTGAAGCAGACGGCGATATCCGTGAAGCGATCGATTTCTGCACGTTCTACGCGCGGCAAATGCGGCGACTAGGGCGCCCAAAACTCACGCAGCAGGTACCCGGCGAAGAAAGTTATCATCATTACTTGCCGCGCGGCGTCGCGTTCGTAATCGCGCCGTGGAATTTTCCGATCGCGATTCTCTGCGGCATGGCGTCGGCCGGAGTTGTTACTGGAAACGCCGTGATCATGAAACCATCCGAGCAGTCGATTGTCTGCGGCGCCATGCTCATGCAAGTGTTCGAGGAAGCAGGCGTTCCGCCGGGTGTGTTGAATTTTCTGTCAGGGCACGGCTCCGTGATCGGAGCGCATTTAGTCGATCACAAAGACGTCGATTTAATTGCGTTCACCGGTTCGCGCGAAGTCGGATTGAAAATTTGGGAGTCGGCCGGAATCACGCGCCCTGGTCAACGCGAGCTGAAGCGGGTGATTTGCGAGATGGGCGGCAAAAACGCGATGATCGTTGATGCAGACGCAGATCTTGATGAGACGATCATGTATTCAATCTATTCCGCATTCGGTTTTCAGGGACAAAAATGCTCCGCGCTCTCGCGTCTGATTCTGCTCGAAAAAAATTACGATCGCGTGATTGAACGTTTAATTCCGGCCGCAGCGAGTCTGCGCATCGGCAATCCCGAGCAACCAGGCATCATGGTCGGCCCGGTTATTGATGAACCTGCTTACCGGCGCATTCTGGAATACATCGAGATCGGGAAAAAAGAGGCCACACTCGCTTACCAGGCAAAGGAAGTCCCGCCGCATGGATATTTTATTCCGCCTACAATTTTTACCGACGTAAAACCGAACATGCGCATCGCGCGCGAAGAAATTTTCGGCCCAGTGCTAAGCGTCCTGAAAGTGCGCGATCTCGACGAGGCGCTCGAAGTCGCGAATGGAACCGACTACGCGTTGACAGGCGGCTTTTTCTCGCGCAGTCCCGATAACATCGAGCGCATCAAAGCGCGACTTGAAGCCGGCAACGTTTACATCAATCGCTCGTGCACGGGCGCGATCGTCGGGCGTCACCCCTTTGGTGGATTTAAGATGAGCGGCAGCGGCACCAAGGCTGGTGGAGAAGATTATCTTCTGCAGTTTCTCGTGCCGCGCGTGGTGACCGAAAACACGAGCCGCCACGGTTTCGCTCCAGGACAGTCGCCCGAGTATCGCGACGAATTTCTCTGGCCCAAACCGCGACAGTAACCACTCGGACAGCGGGACGATCAATTCAGCGGTCGGCCCTTGCTGAGCAACTTCACCACCGTCACAATCATGTAGATCACGGGCCAG
>Ga0207700_10000554_pt1 | contig 21946 bp, 55 predicted proteins | sample LARL82metaG_FD_184348 | JGI IMG/M metagenome (GOLD analysis project Ga0207700, IMG submission 184348) | Corn, switchgrass and miscanthus rhizosphere microbial communities from Kellogg Biological Station, Michigan, USA - LAR L8-2 metaG... | ecosystem: Host-associated > Plants > Roots >...
AATCGATTAGCCATTCGCTATGTCGATCCGGATGTACCAGACGTCTCGCAAGAGACACTGCTCGCGTATGCGATGTCCTACGAGACTGCACTACAATCACTAGATGCTAGATGGCAATGGGAGCACCTAGGCATTCGACCTGAACTCGGAGACTTCCCAGTGTTCGTCTCAAGAGACAGAACGGACGTCTACGTAGACGTTGTCTCTGCAAACGAGTTTACTCCTGAACCGGAACCTGCTCTTACTACATTACTACGTCGTCTGTCTTACGGATACATCTCTGGTACTATGGTTTTACTAGACGAATCTACTGCGAGTACTATCTTCCGAAAGGTCTATCGCGACCGTTACGGTGAATACGTCGTTATCGATCGGCAGCGCCATCGTGTCGAGCCGTATCCCGGAGCGACCCAGTTATACAGGTTCGTTGAAGTATCGTGGTAAGAGCAACAAGCCGTCTTTGGAGGTGCGCTATCAAAATCTGGACACTGACTAAGCCTGTCGTAGCTGAACAGTGGCAATGGTTGGATCGCCAACGCCTTGTAGCACAGCATCATGAGTGGCATACGATTTGGAATTCAGTCACGATTCGACACTACAAGTGGCTTGGTTGGGAAGCGGAAAAGTATCTGTCGGCTCTATGGCAAGTGCACGAGGATGTCGTTGCAGAGATGCGCGAGCGTGGAATGACAAACCACCAGACGCCGATCGAGAGACCAGTAGTACTGTGCGAACAAGTTAGCTACACAGCGACCCCAAAGCGTATCCACGAAGAGCGGTGGGCTCTCGTCTGTCGTAGCGAAGGTGTGTATCGTGGCAGAGGCGAGGAACCTGCCTGGTTCGATGAAATGTCGTATACGTATATCCTACAAGGCGGTTGCCTGCACGATGGACAACTAGAGGACGTCGGAAATGGAAACCGTCTCTGTCTGCAATGTAAACGCTGGGTGCTCTCGAAAGACGACATCTGGCAAAGGAGGTAGCAAGATGTGTAACGATCCAGAGCGAAGCTTGTCGACGGTACAGAACAAGGTTCTTCAGCGCCTCGCTACGTATCCGGTACTAAGCCTAGCCCTACTTGAGGGTCCGCTAAAACTACAGCGCTACTTGCAGCGAGGTAAGAGCCTTCGGGAAGAGCTATCCGAATTAGTGCAACTCAACTTAATACAAACTGCAGTAGTACGTTCTGGTAGAGATATCGTAACGGTTTACTATCGCACTGACAGAGCGGATCTAGTCGAGGCTGTGATATCAAGTGAGCGCGTTCAGTGAACTGTGATAGGGGTAACGCCCAGTGACCGTTCGCTAGTACGAAAGGAAGGTTAACTACGAATGAGTGCAATTGAAGACTATAAGAAGGCAGAAGCGGAGCACCTGGCATGGTGCCTCTCTCACCGAGAGGAGTTTCTAGCTAGTGAGGCCAACTACTGCATTTGGGATCAGCGCGTCGAGTCTGGTGTCTATCGGATACCAGTAAGTTTCCTATTCGACCAGAGCGGTGTCACGTATGAGGAGTTCGTCGAGGTCGCGGCTTCGGACGGCTTGAACTGTTGGCTCAGTGGAGATGAAGAGGGCCTCGAGCAGTTCTTCGTGCTGCCAGTCGACACCATGATATACTAAACTGTGGGTAACAACATGCAGAGAGCAAGAACAGTCAAGGAACTACGCGAGCTCTGTGAGCAAGCTGAAAGGCAGCACGATGCAGCGGAGCTACACCGCTGGCTACACGAAGAATACTCTAGTGGACGTCCTTATGTTGCTAGCGGCATACGTCTCGAGATAGTTCTCGGTGATGAGGCATCTATCTACATACTCAGCGTAGAGCTACTAGGTGTAGACCTCTCAACCGTGCTGAGTGTCATAGACGTCGATGACGATGCCGACGTAGTTGATAGCATCAAGGACTTGTCCCTGTACAGCCTGGCGCATGCTAAGCGAGAACTGCTTGCGCTGCACGCCGACGCCGGTATGATGTGCGAGCCAGATCCGGTGACAATCGTGATTAACTTCTCGGATAGGTTTAACTTTCCGGAAGTCTATTACAACGCATAAGGAGGTAACTACAAATGTCCGATGTTACAATGTTACAGATCATCGAAGCTATCCCAGAGATGTTTCGGGAGAAAGTTCGACAGTGGGCAGTGGATCCTGCCAACCAAGATTGTATCGAGGGTGTCGAGGAGGTGCTCGATGAGGCCAATGCATACGAGGAAGAGACGGACGCTCTCGAAAGAGGCGTGCAACTGACGCTGCGTTGGAGTGGCGTTCGAGGAGACCTCACTGGAGGACTTTGGGAAGCGATGTTCGCTGCGGCAGCCAAATACGTAGGGCAACACGAAGTCGAATGGGACGCTCTCTGCGACGCCTGCGGAGGAGATCCCCTCGAGGCACAGATCTACGGTGGAGACTTCGACGACTTCATCGCAGAAGGCATTTGGGAGGCGATCAACAAGCGAGGGGTGTAACGATGTCGGAGACAAACGTCGATCAGTTGTTTGAGGCTTTCGTTGCAGTCTCGAGTGAGAAGGTTCCGGACTCCATCACGCGTAGGCGTGCTAAGCGACTGAGAAGCCAACTCCGAGACCGAGGGCACTATGTGGAAGTAGACCGCAGCGATGCGAATGCGCCAGTCTTCCACTTGTTCCCCGATGCCGACTGTACTGGCCGGCCGATACGATCTTTGAACGCTCAGCGTAACCAACCCAAGTCTGTAGAACTGCTATGGTATGGTTTACAGAGCATTGACTAGGAAAGGAACAACACAATGGGCGCAGACTTTATTATCCGCGGGATCGCCTTGAAAGTGGAACACCCACAGGAGGCAATACAAGCGCTTCGAGAGCGCCTGGTGATCGAAGGGAGAAGTGATCTCACGACCCTACCGGATGCCGAATTGGTATCGCGATTCTTTGAGGACCATTACTGGCTCGTTAACTGGGATGGCGTCGAATTGACGATAGAGCCGCTAGACGACGATGGATGGCATGCGGGAAGTGACGATGGCTACTATCCGGAGTGCATTGACTATCTGGTGCCACACGTAAGTGGCTACGTCGAACTGTACGGGGGCCACATCGATGAGTATCGCGTCATCTGGCGCACCGGACAGCGCGGCAAGGTGGTCTTCCCAACGCTTGTCTGGCCGGAAGAGGCTATCTTCGAAGAAAGGTCGTAACGATGCGGAAGCCTCACGTATCAATCGAGCATTGGAGTTAGCTATTCGTAGCGCCTGCGACGCGGGGTTTTCACAACGTCGTCAACGGCGTTCTCATTTCCGAGGAGTGAGTCACACTGTTGGTATTATAAAAGTAGGTGTGCGATAGAGCCTACTTTTATAATACCAACAGTTTATATTATAATATAAATATAAGAAAATAGAGTTTACCCAACCGAGAAAGGACAACGACTATGGCAGAAGTAACTTTAGCTGAGTGGGAGAAGACCACTGACGTTCTCGTGCCGGAGAACATTCGTAAGATCTGTGCTAACGCTCTGAGGAAGTACTACTGGGCAATCTCACAGAAGCCAGCAGCGGACCTTACAGCGTTGCAGATTGAAATGCTCAAAGCTGCCGCCAAGCCAGGAACGGGCGTTGCAGAGGCTGTCATCGACTATTGCTTTGATGTCCCCGCAGACGACATCAACGCGGCATTCGCTGTGGACGAGGCTAACAATGTTTGGGCAGAGGCTATCGGCGTTACAGTCATTGATGCAGGCGGTGAGGTTGCCTACCCGTGTGACATCGAGTACCTTGAGGCAACGGAGGAGTAATGCAAGAGACGACATCGCGAGAGGTAATCGAGCAGTATCTGCAATACTATCGAATACTCGCTGTTAGTGCATACCAACATCCAACGCGATCAGCATCCGTAATCGATCCTGCGGCGTTCCACGCGGCTAGTCAAGTCGCACAGTTTGTGTTCCAAGTCCATTCCCTCGACAAGTTGCCGACATTCTCACAACTGCAGCAAGAGGTTATGACCGCTGCAGATGAGCTATGGCCGGCTCTCTACTTGAGGGCTAAGCATATGTCGGACACCTGGTGGAACTACCTGCGCATGATAGGCTACCTACAAGTGGTACTCTCCTGGCACGCGGACTGCAAAGATGACTACACGCATCGTGACTGGCGAGACTGCGTAGACGAAGCGCGCCGACAAGAAGAACTGAGTGACTATACAGCGCTAGTTGGTCGACTACCAGGCCTAGCGACTGTACGCGCTGCACTAGCGCGGGGGAGTAGCAACTATGTCTAAAGTGCACGCAGCGATCCTGTCCTTCACCGAGATGATCGCAAACGAGGAGTTCAACAGTGCGGCAGACGTCAAGTCGATGGAGACGGATGGCGTTGAGTACGGTCCGATTGAAGGCACACCCGTACACAACCTCCGGAATACCGTCTACGAGACGGACGACCCATTGTGTCTGGTGAGCGAGCATATCGTATGGGACTCTCAGGAAGACTATCCTCAGCAGGCAACGATAGTACGTATCACGTATGAAGTCATCGAGACAGTGACACTGTATCACAATCCGCACGGAGATGCCGAGGAGTAAGTAGCATGCTCAAGAAAGAAGACTGTACGCCGTTTGACCTTGACTACTTTCAAGGCTGGTACAAACCCGCGGACTACCTCTCTAGGTGGCGTGTCTGCTTCGAGAAGTGTAAGCAGATGCTACTGCAAGGGACAGATGCTGTCATCGTTGAACGTAGCCTGTGGAACGAGCTGTACTATTGGGTAGAGAGTACCACAGACGCGGATGCGAATCCACTGAGTTGGGCTATTCACAACTTGCGTATGGTGGATAGCCGACCGGAAGATGCGATTGCGCGTGCTTGGGAAGGCGCAAACGCTAGAGCGCAGATGGCTAGTACCACTATGCGAGAGTTGCACCGACGGTTGCAAGCTACCTCTGCGGAGTTTCTGAAAGGCGTGCCAGACATGCTAGCGGACCACGTCTGGGAGTTACTGCACGAGAATGGTATCGTTGGAGAGAACTTCCATAAAGTCCCAACGAATGAGGAGTAAAAGCTATGGTCAAGTGGAAACTGCCTAACGGCAGTGAGAAAACGCTAGAAGAGATGACTCTGGATGAGATGGTCGTTACGTACTTGTGCTTCAAGCTCTGGCGGATAGGAGAAGACGGTGGTTACGGCGCACGTGAGGTATACGATACCTTTCGACTGAGAGCGGTGAGAGAAGAGTATCACGCGCTGATCAAAAAGGTGTTCGTCTCTGCAGACCTGCAACTACAGGATTATGCAGAGTCAACCTCCGCGGGCTATATCAATGCGGATCTCGAGTGCCTTGACTTCACAGAGTATCTCGACTACGCTGCAGAGGAGTAAAAACTATGACTGAGTGGCGTGCATATGACGCAGAGGACTGCAATGGTGAAGAGGACTGGAATGCGTATCGACCGACAACTGTAAAGCGTTATCAAGAACTTGGCGCTATCGCAGAGCTCAGTGACGAGGGGCACATACGGTTCATCTTTCCAGACACACTCGTAGAGCGTGATGTGCTTCGCGACCTGTTCCTCAGTCGTGCAGAGGCCTTTGATATGCATAACGCGCTAGTACATCCAGCGGTAGATGTTTGGCTTTGGGCACAGACGGGTACGATCTATACATTACCGTTACTAGAGAGTCTAGTGCAGCTCGTCTATGGCATCGGCTTCATCTTCGCCTGGTTCGAGGATACCGCGCGAGGTAGAGCTATCGTTATCGTTCCAGACTAGAGGGAGAGTACGGCAAATGGACATTTACGCGTTTGCAGAAGTTGTCCGGCGGGCGTTAACAGATGACCTTGAGGCCCGCAGCATCGACTTCTCTGACTTTACTGGTGAAATAGATGGAGCCAAGCAGTACGCTAGAGAGAATGGCGTCTGCGGCTTCGTTGTTGACGTTGTCGATGATCAAGGACTACAGATTATGCTACGTCACATCTGCCATCGCGCAGAGGCGTATTGTGAAGAAGACTCCGAAGACTGGCCGGGGTACATCTTCTGTACGGCACGCCACTTGGAATCCTACGAAGACGCACTCCACAGTCGAGACATCAAGACCGTCTGGATTGATCCAGACGGTGCCACTGTCGCTGAGTTTCTGTTTGTCATCCCGTTGGGATAAACCACACTTGTGCTGTTTCACTAGGCCTAGCTTGTAAAACAGCACAATTTTATTTTATAATATATTATAAGAAGAATAGAGAGGAGGCAACGACAATGCAAGATCGTTTGCCGCTAGAAATCGTGCAGGCACTGTTTGCACAGAGCAGAACCAGACGTCGTCCGGACGACATCGCGGAGGCCTATGAATCCTATGGCCCGACGGAGCCTTGGGAAGATGTCGCAGAGTTACCAATCAACGAAGAGGATGGCGCCGATGTCATACTAGGTGGCATCAACTTTCTGATTCGAAATGCCAAAGGACCTTGGCAAGAATACGGTGCTGCTGGCAGTTGCGTAGTCTTCTACGATCTTGAGAATCCCCTGCACTTCAAAGCCGTCTTCGCGAACGGCACCGTCTACGACTGGACGGTGACACAAACAAACGAAGCTCCGAATAGTGACTGGTCGAATGCAGAAGCTTTCTAAAAGGAGTAACGAAGATGCCTAATGCGTATGCCGCTATCAAAGTGCTTGCGGGTAGGAGATCCACTGGTACGAGAGTCATCGTATGGTGTATCGGAGAGGAAGACATCTCCAAGTTGACCTCCGACCTGCAAGATATACAACCAACTACGATGGCAAAGGTTGCTCTTGAGTTGCCGCTGGAGAGCATGCACGTGACACGTATTACGATCTCTGCGGCAACAACGTTCCAGCAAATTGTCATGAGAGAGTACGGCACTATTGTACCAACGCAGGATGATACATATGAGAAAGCGATGCTACTTGCATTCGCGCGAGTGTTATCTACAGAGATGGCACAGCATCCACATAGCGTTGCTATCGAACTTGTAGGAGGAGACTAATGGTCAGGTCAGGTTCAGCACAAATCAGTTTGTCGGAATTGAAAGCTATCACACCGGAATCGCTATATAATCAGGGCGTTGCCTACGCACGGCACTTTTCGGGAAAATCCAACTTCGATCCAGAGCGATTGCATACCGCGGATTGGCATGGTTGGGGATGCACGTACTTACTTGCGGGTATACGCTATGCATACAGCATCGAGATGCAGTCACACCTGTCACGCGCAGCGTTCCAGTTTGTAACGCGAGACTTCACCTATATGGACCTGTTTCGTGTTTTGTACAGCCTTGGGAATAGAGAGTTCTTCACCGAGGAGATCGGCAAGGAACTCGATCGAACGGTCGCGGATCAAGTCTGGAACGCCCTCACGAGTGAGCCGCAGTAGGAGATTACATGAGCTTTATTAGCGTGTGGCTGACGCGTCGCAGAGGTCGGCGTGATGGAGTGAGTCTTAGAAGATTGCACGACGCACTTCACCTACCACTATGGCAAGGTCAAGCATTGCGCGCTGCAGCAGAGGCGTATGCGCAAGCCGACTGGATGGGGCATACGTTTGCTAGGCTGCTGCACGACCCTGAGTACATACTTGCCTTTGTACAAGGCTATCTAGTCGACCCACTGAATGAGGACGCCGAGAGTTACCCGCACGATACACCGTACTTACATCTAGTGGAACGTCCACCTAGCAACGAGGAGGATACATCTTGCTGACTTTTGCCCTCTGGACCGCTCTTGTATGCGTGTTTGTCGTATCTCCGGGGTGCATTCTCATGTTGATTGTGATCCATTGGAGACACCGACCCGTCGCGAACGAAAAGCGTATTCTAGCCGGACTACTACCACGACAGGTGCCGTACAAGCTTCGCGAAGTCCTCTTGCTAATCAGCATCTACGCGGCCGTCTCGGGAGGCTTTATCTTCATCTCGATCGCAGTACAGCACTAAAGAGCGACAACAAAAAGAGCACGCTGTAGAGACCGTGCTCTTTTTGTTGGGCGTAGCTTGTAAAACCCCGAATGTTTATTTTATAATATATTATAAGAAGTAAAATCTGAAGGAGGTAACCTACCTGTATGCGAACGAGTAACGTGTGGCTTTGGATTCCCTCACCGATAGTGCTTATTGGCTGCTTTGCTTTGCTCTCTCAAAGTACCTCATGGGGTTGGAGCAAGTACGCCATTGCTGCACTGTGGATTCTTACCGTCCTATCTTTCTGTTGGGTTTGTGGTGCAGTCGCAATGCTTATGCCAAAACGCGACGGAGGTGCATAGTGAATACGCTTGCGTCGATATTCGCGGCAATTGGTGCAGGCTGTGTCGTCTGCGGCATCAGCTTAATCTTCCCCTCGACAGAAGATAGTACCACGCACAAGATAGCGACATGGATTCTCGCTATCGGTCTAGGGCTGCTCGCGGTGGGCGTCGTCATCTGGCTTAGTGCAATCCCCGCAGAGTGCTATCTGCATAGTGCGTGCGGGTAAGGAGAGCGTACAGTGTCAAGATATCAACTACCAGAGTACACAGTTGCGGTCTATCGAGACTATTGCACCGCACGCCTAGAGCGCCTGCGACGGAACATACTAGCGGGTATATATCAACCTAGGGAGGAGGCTCGACGCGCGGTAGCTACAACGACAGCGCAGCTCGAGTGTCTGATCTCTCTGTTCGAGGCCGGATGTGATGCTCAGGCGATAGCTGAACTGCGGGAAGACGTGTACTTCGTCGCGTGGGCGTTGACAACAGCGGGCTTAGAGGAGATTCCACATGAACTGCCCGTGGTGTAACGCTCCCACAGCGGAGACAGCTTTTGACGCTATGGTCATAGCGCTCTACATGTGCGATGTGCACCGGACGATGCTTCGTATTCTACTAAACGTTAGCTTAGATAGTCAATACAGTTCGATTACGCGAGACGACCTCGCAAAGGTCATTCTCTCGATGCTCCGCGACGAAAAGAGAAGAGAGGCATAATTCGATGCAAATGCCACTGAGTATTGACGCAGCAGAGGAAATCCTCTCTCGTATGCAATACAATCACGACTGGTGTACTATCTCTGGGACTATCTCTCGACTGGCGGCGGATAGTCGTATCTCTCGAGTGATTCTCTCACATACGTCGACTGTGGCGTCTAGATGCATAATCTTAATGCGTGCAGGAGAGGACACACCGTGCGACGTGCCTACAGTAGAGACTGTGCTCAAGCTGTTGGATCTGTACGCATGGCACGAGCCGCCACATGCTACGGAATTCGATCTGGCGAAGCCGCCGAAGACGGTCATCCTATTCAAGTACGAGGAGGAGTAGCATGATAGTAACACGCGTTACGGAAGTTGAGCAGTTACAAGAGTTGTACATCCAAGCAATGTACGCCATCGACTGGTTCACTCTAGCGCAAATTGTAGAGAACCTTGGCGTAAACGTTAGCAGTGTCACCTTCCAGACCACAGTTGCGGCGTCCATAGAGGAGAGACGCGCACACCTGATCATGAGCAAGCTCAAGTTGGAGGACGCATCCGGTAGGCTACTACACAGCGCGAACCTACTACAAGAGTTCCACGACGCCATGGCGACTACCGGACTGTATCACTTGACCGAGCTGATACTAGCCGGCTCTCCCAAGTTCGATTTGACCATTGTCCCAGATAGAACGAAAGTGTATATTAAAGAGGAGTAGACAACATGCACGACATACTCGTCAAGACATTTCAGCGTGGCATAAAGGACGGACTCTTTCTTGTGGAAGCCCCTCCACAGGAGGAGATTTATCAGTGGTTACAGACCGAGACGGACCGCGCAATCGGCTCGGAGACCCTCAGTGCAATTACTCTATTCTACCTCGCTGCGTGGCATGCTGGGGACGATCTGCTAGATGCTGCATCTGAACGCGGTGGACTAGCTGGAGCAACATTTGCCGCTGGGTATCTGATACATCTCAATCGGCTGACGGCTATCGCTGTGGCTAAAAGCTCTATCGAGATGCTACAAATCGTTTGTGCCGCGGCTGAGTCTCCGGAGCAATGGGATAGGGAGTTAATCCTCACAGCGACTAATGAGATCATACGTAGCAACTCAATGGAGCTTGCGGAGAAGGAGACGCTGATAGTAGCCAGCACGTCGCCGTACGTACTCAACGGTTGGGTGCCTATTCAGTATGACCTTAGCCTTCCTACCGTATCCGCAGCAGCAGACCTACTGCGCGCTCTGTACTAGACAGTAAGGAGAGTCGCAATGAGACAGGCTTTGTCCGATGTGTATCTTATGGGACTGATAACCGGCTTGCGAGGACAGCAGATCCAGACCTTGGAGGAAACCCTCAATGCTGTCTTTCAAGTAGCATCCGGCATCCCAGCGCACTTCGCTCCACCACTGGCGGACTTATGCATAGCCGCAGAGATATCCGGCGTTGGGATCGCAACCGCGCTACCCAGAGGGGTTTCACCTGCTGATGTGATTTCGCAGCTCACAAACGCTCTACAACTGCATATCGTTCGAACCGTCATTGCATCAACACACAAGGGCGCCGTGCACATTTGGAATAGCGGTAGCGAGGAAGAGTTGCGAGTTGTAACTTTACAGCGTACAGCGGACTTCTTTGAGGCGCTGCGTTGTGTTGAGCCGCATAGTAAAACGCTGTTCAAAGTACTTGTTGCTACACTCTCCGCCGCGTGGGCAGAGCTCGGTGCACAATGTGGTACATATCGTGTCTTGAGTAGCACTGAGATGCTGCTCCGACTTGCAGAGGAGGAATAGCGTGCACGTAGCATTCTATGAAGCGTTCTCTCGCGGTGTTGTTGAGGGTATCTACACGCCAACACCAATGAGATCACAGAGCGTACACGACTGGCTGGTTGAGGAGTTCCTCATAACATCCGCACAAGCGAAGCCCCTGGTGTTTCTCTACCAGACGATGTGGTCTGCAACGGACGCAGTATTCGCCTTGGTACCGAACACTCCTGAGCAGGCGAATGCGGCGTCCTGGGCAGCGTTCTTAGCACAAGATCTGTCCGAAGACTTTGTGAGCGTCACCGCCCGATATGGGCTAGAGATGGTCCTACTCGAGAATCGCCTACTCGAGAACCTCGCGAATACTCCCACGGGTGATATCATCAGTCGCGCCGTAGAGGCAACTACTGCAAGGGACGAGGGCTTCGCCGCGTGCAAAGCTCAGTACCAAGGGAAGCTGTCCGAGGACGACGAAAGGCTCGCAATGACATTGGCCGCCGGAATTGTTCTGATGTGGGCACCGATAAGCCTCGAGTTCGGTGCGGAAGCCGTCATCAGCGTCGTGTGCGCACTGCTAGCCCTGTGCTAGTACACGCTGGCAACAAAGAGGGTCTACCTTCAGTAGGCCCTCTTTGTATGTGCGCATCATTGATTTCTACGACCGTTGTATCTTATAATATATTATAAGTAAATATAAAGTCGATTGTAAGAGCGAAAGGAGTACCTGATGGTAAATCCAGAGTTTGAAGTAGACGTTGCCACGTTCTTAACTGTCAAGGCAAGCGTGAATCCGCTGGCGCACGAAGGCTGGCTCTCAACAATGTTGCAAGTCGCACTTGAGGCGAATGCCGCGACGCTGAAGGGTCTCGAGGCAGAAGTTGCAAGGGGATTCACCTCTGGTGAGTTCGCAAGCACACTCGCAGAGAGCATTATGGAAGCGATTCAAGGCGCGAGCTTTTGGCCAGAGGTGTATCGCACGGCAATGCACGCAGGCAACTACGAGGTCGTCGAAGAGACTGAAGACGGCAAGACCTATCCGTACAGAGAGGAGGTTGAATTCGATGGCGAATAAACCAAAGTGGCCGACTTGGCGTGGTGCGAGGCTCACAGACGAGGTCTTCGTGCAGTTGACGAAATTGCCTCACCTGATGATGATTGCCAGCGGTAGGCAGTACGGCTCACGAATGGGCGGTGCTAGTTTAGAAGACGCTGCCGTCTCGCTAGAACTGCAACGCTACATCGTTAACAACCAAGGAGAGAAGAAACCACTCTACGTGAGCTGTTGGCTTGCTGCCTATGAGATCAATGGCAAATCGGGTATCGTTCCACACCTGTCGTGGCAGTACCCGCACATGCTTGAGTTCGATTCCGGAGATCTCGCATGGCAATCGTGGGAAGTATATAGTCTGCTAGCGCAGACAGTCTACACCACATGCGGGGTTGCAATTCCCTACGAGATCGCGGAGTTCATAACGCCACAGTAGGAAGGGGGCTCACAATGCCGCTAGTCACAAAGGAAAGCATGTTTAACCACATGCTAGTAGAGTACAAGAAACTATACGGTCGGTCAATGGAGACCGACCTGATGGGTGCCGCACACAAGGGCTTGGAAGTCGCGTCCAGTACGTTCCGCGACGATGGCATCTGTGTGCTTAATCTTATCGACGGAGACTTTTGCTACTCTGTGCCGGTTGACGATCTGTTCATTCGTGCTCTCATGGCAGATCTTATCTACGGCATCAGTTTACATCCGGGAGAGTACCTAGCTACGATACAGGGTTGGTAAGCACATGTACGATACTACTTCTGCCATATTAAACAAGACGCAGCTTGCAATCCACACGTTCAAGCAACTGCACCGACAACATCCTATCTTGCCCGTCGGTGCAGTCAAGTACTATCTGACTGACATTGCATTGCACTCGGAAGCACCACGCAGTGTCGTCTACACTATCGCGCTAGTTAACGTAGCGAATCGTGAAGCGCACAGCCTTCAGATACAGGAACCTAAAGCTCTACGTGTACTAAAGTCGTTAGCGATGGCTCTTTCTGGTACAGAAGAGGAACTCGCGCAGTGGACATCAGGTACTACCACATGGTAGCACGAAGGGAGACCCTCATGGAACTGTTAACGCTATCAAACGCCGTATTGTCAACACTCTCTCAAGAGTACAATGTCCGCCCTGAAGTGAATGGTGAACCCGTCGACTACGTCGCTGCCTACCCTGGAGGCTTCACCTTACAACTGCAGATGTCGCCCGTAGACGTCACCGTTGGAGAGCTGCATGCGTTTGTCGATGAGTGGCAGTGCATGCTGATCCGCCTCTTCCGTGAGGTGACTATGTCACACGTCAATCGCTTGCACGCGGATATCATTCTGTTCGAAGCTGATCTCACTCGCGTAGACGAAGCCAGCTACGAGTTGGCTATCGACAACACGTAGACAGCAAAAGCTGTTTTGCAGGCCCTAGCTTGTAAGGCAGCTTCTATTTATATTATAATATAATAAAGACAACTACAACTACAGGAGGAAACATGCGAGTACTAACCGACGTCGTCGAAGTGCAAGCCTACTTGCGAAGACTAGAGCACTTCGACGACTGGTGCCATCTCTTCACTCTGCTGAATCGCTTTGTTCCTGGCTTTCAAGCTAGTCGGATCGAAGTGCATATCAGCTTCGACTGGAAGCGTCAAACGGAGCTCTCCGGCTATGGCGTAGGCGTTTTTGACCTCGACGGCAAGAAAGTCGATCTAGAAGCTCTCTCGAACGAGCTGCTAGAGGCTCTTCTGCACGGTGAAGACTGGAACATCCATTGCCTACACGCATTCCAAAATACTCGACCTTCGCCGGAAGAAGTCGTACACGTATTCGATATGTTAACTGTACCGACGTTTAAGCAGATGTATGTAAAGGAGTGATATGCAAAGACTTGAGGTGTTATGCAACACTCTCCATATGACGGAGCGTACAGCTGGTTATGCGGTTAGTTGAAAGGAGATCACTGGGGTGATACTTACTAGTTCCAATTGTGCGTTGACTGTCTTGCAGGCGCACTCGGGCGGACATCCGTTGAGGCACTATGCCATTGCTGGCATACACGTAACAGCAGATGAGATTGATATCGATGACATCTACGCGCTGCTCAATCGCGTACGCGGCGCGTACGATTGGACACTCATCGTATGGGAGGACTTCATCGATGCAGCATGCTACGAATACGTAGACACACTACGTATGGGTCCAGCGGCGTTTAACGCATTCATCGAGAGAAGTCTCGAGTTGGACGTACCAAATTGGTCTCCAGGCGTCCTCAACGTACTCGAACAGCATTGTTGGTCACATATTGAGCGTCGCTTTGGTAAAGCTGCATGGTGGCCTACGCAGCCACACCGGTGGCGCGAGGGCATCGAGTGGAAAGGATAGGTCAATGACAATGGCACTTATCAATCACGTGTACATCGGCGTGACACGCGGCAAGTCAACCGTACGCGTACCTGAGGAAGACTACTGGCAAATGCAAACAGACTTAGTTGTAGAGGCCATCGCTAGCGATGATCTCGATCCGGAAGCTGTCGCGGAAGATGAGGAACTATGGGCGGAATACATCAGTGACGTTCAATACAAACTGCAGGATCCCGACTGGTGGCTCTACCAGCTACGCACGCCAATCACACCCGAGAGGACAGATTATGCTTGAACTGAGATCATGGCCAGAACGTCGAGATGCCGTCCTCGCGACGGAAGAGTACACTATGTTAGCACAGCACTATGCACAGGAGGTCAACCTCCTGCTACGCATAGTGCGTACGATAGTCATCTCGCAACCGCAGTATACGCGGGAGCAGCTTATGCGGTACGTGATCCAGACGCCCAACGCTGCACTAAGCATGGATCTGCTCTCACTAGCGAATCATCGGCTGCTTATGGCATTGGTACTAAGTATCGCCCGGATGACCAACATGCACGTTGATGACGTTTGCATCATCCTGCAGCTCGAGCCAGCATTCAACATAAGAGGAGTTAACGACATTGGAAGATAGCTTCGCACTACTTGCCGCACTCAAGCAAACCCGCGGCACTCTCCGATGTAGATACGTCGTTGCGGGTTTCTATGGAGATAGCTACACCTGCAAGCACGATGATATCTACACACTCTTGCATGATCACGCAATAGACACGCGCGACTGGTCGCTTGTCTCTGTAGAAGACGTCTGGGACGCGATCTCCAGCAGGAGCTGGAGAGACGTAACAGTGCACTTCGGATCTTGCGCATTCCGAACGACCTGTGCTAGTGTGATGGAAGAAGAAGGTCGCCGAGGTCTGCAGGAGATGCTTGCCCACGTAGAGATTCCAGACGGACTCTGGTATGGTACCCTTCCGGATGCACATCGCAAACTACTCTCTTTGGGCTTTCTCTACGAAGAGGTTCGGAATCTGCGATCTGTCACTGTTAAGAATGCCCTCGCACTCGCTCCGCTGACAGCTGACGAGCTCGATTTGCTCGAAGAGTCGGACTTCGACGTCGCGGAGGTTATCGAGGCAAGAGAAATTGCCGAAGAGGAGGCCTAGACATGGTCGGAACGCTAAGGAAGGTACGCTCTGTTGTAAAACTTCGTGAGCTGGTACAAGTCGCGGAGATCAGTCGAGACTGTGAAGTCATATATCAGTGGCTGGCTACACTGATGCACGAGAGCTTTCTGTCACAGATTGATCACATCGAGGTACAGATCAATCCGAACTGGGATGGTACTCGACTGCATCTCTCCGTAGAGGAAGCGCTAGTCTTCAACGCAGCGGATGAAGTTAGCGCTGCTATCGACTGGTCTAACTTCTGCTCTCTGCATCTCTACTCGCTGGACGACCTCGAGGAGAGTATCTACATCGACTTGGGAATGGAGGGTTCTAGCTCAACGAGTGCTACTACTCCGCAGACGCTGGGCTTCAAGCTTAGCAATCGGGATGCATTCCCAACGGTCTACCACCTACCAGACGAGGATTAACCAACTTTGCTGGATGTCAAACTTGTAAACATCCAGCAAAGTATTTTATAATATATTATAAAGTAAAATGAATAGTTGGAGGTAACAGCTATGTCACAAACGAAACGCAAGCAACAGCGCGCAATGATCTTCTGTCCCGGAGGAGAACGCGGCGGTGTACGAATCGCACAGTTCGCTGCCCGACCGAGTACCACACGACCGCTAGGCTTCACCGGTTGGCGATGTGCCGACTGTGGCCGAACACTACCTCGCGGCGTACACAATTTCCGGCATGTCGCTTCAAAAGCGAAGGAGGTTTCACAAGCATGCGATTAACGGACTACTTCCCGCAGAGGGAAACAGTGCTGCTCTACTCTGAACGAATCACTGTCGAGGACTTGCACGCCTGCCGCGTGCGTGCCGGCGAGTGGCTAGAACGCAGCCCGTTCCATCGGTTGCTGTGGTCGAGAGCAGAGAGTCTCGCGTTCATCCCGGAGGCCAGCTATGCCGGCGTCATTGGCTTTGGTGTTATCCCAGCGTTGGATCCAGACGATGTAGAGCGGCCGTATGCACGTGCTATCGTGCTTACACTGTCTGCGATGTTCGTTGAGCAGGCGGCTATGGCACTCGCTTGGTTGCTCTTGAACCTGAACTACACGTATGCACCCACATGTGTAGACGCCTGCGCGTGGCGGATTACAGCGTATCACGATTGTGGGATGTACTACTTGTTAATTGAAGAGCCCTAGAGCGAGGAGAGTGGACAATGCTATTCAACGAGTTCGTGCACACACAAGTGCCATATCGATTCCGTAGAGCATTCCTGGAAGCACTCAAGGCCGATTGGGGCTGGCTTCCACGAGACACTGACGAGATCGTCGCGAGCGACGTACAGAAGTTGATTGTCATACTAACTCGCGATTGCATCGCTCCACAGTGGGTCTCCGCAATGCGCTTGGCAAATCAGAACTTCTGGTGCTTCACTAAGGATGTCACACTAGTTGACACGACGCTGTCTCAGCTACCACAGGACGGTCTCTTATCGCTGATCACACAGCAAGAGGAGGACTGGCTATGACAGTAGACTACACTCACTTGGGTGGACTGCTCGGTGCGGTTTGGCGAGCGCATCATCCAGAGCAGGGTTACAATCACACAGACAGGTTAAGAGCTATTCGTGTAGTACAGAACGTTCTCGGATTGGACGACACCGTAGAAGGTGCAGATCTGCTCTTGCCGATGCTCTACGCAATGCAAAGTAGATGCTACCTCTGCGGTGCTGATGTTGCAGAAGACAGTGTTCCGTACTGCGGCTGTCAAGTCGAAGGAGGTACTGCGATATGACGTACGAGGTTGAAGCGTACTCTCCACTGTGGTACCTTGAGGGCGTCGAGCCCTCACGAGCGAACTCGTATGATGTGTACTACACCGATTGGCGAGATGGTGCACAGTGCTGCTTCACAACACTCGGCTGGGACCGTGCACACGCTATTGCCATACTGCGCTATTACCGACCTTGGATGTCAACAGACGCGAACTACGTCGTAGTCTGTACTAGGAGAGGATATAATGCCTAACACGTACGAACTGATTAAGCAAGTGCTGCTTGCCGCAGGCTATCATCTGGCGGATACGTTACATGTCGACGCTGTCATGGGGGAGCCGTTCGACGTCTTAGCAATGGTGACGCCAAGTGGCCAACAAGTCGTAATTGAAGTCCACACAAACGAGAGCGCCTATGAGGCCTTTGACTGGACGTTCGTCGAGCAATGGATTAGTAACTTACAACCAGGAGACGAGTAGAGAGGTTATCGATCGACTTGCCAATAGGGGGCAAGTCACTACGCGTCTTCATCCGTAGCGACCTCTATGCCTGCGTCGCATGCGACAGAGTTCCATGTAGCGATCAGGACCTACCCCCTTACACTACTAAAGGAGCGTGAATAATGAACGTCGGTATTCTAATTGGCAAGGTGCTCACGACACTTGTGCTGGCCGCACCGGTAGTTTTCTGTGCTGCGATAGCAACTCTTGTTGCGCGAGATCGCCCATGCGGGTCGCCTCGCCTGCGGGTAGCTATCATCGTCTTAGCAGTAGCCGTAACTGGACTCGTGCTGCTTACGGACAAGATGATATGGTTTCAATAAAGGAGAGGCACATGCGACTTGGAGATTTGATACTCGCTGGTATGGACGACAAGAAAGACCGCGTGCTAGGTTGGGTAACGCATACTGTTGCTTACCACTCTGCAACGGACACCTACGCGATCGCCGGCAAAGGAGATGAAGACAGGATCGACTGGATTACACAAGTCATTCTCGACTGGGGGGGCTTATCCTAGCTTAGCTGGCTGGGAGCTGATCGATCCGGATGAGTTCTTCTCCAATCTGCGTCTCTGGATTCAACAGCCAGACGGATTCGACATGCCACACTTCATACTTGGTGCCTGCCAGTATCGCGAGTGGATTTGGCTTACCGACCCTGCAAATGGCAAGCGAGAGATGTTCTCTAAAGCATTCTATCACTGGGTTCGACAGTTTCCGAACCCTGACGAGGATGTCCCGGAGGAGTAGACGCTCAACCGTGAGCTGGAATCTTGATTTTCAGCTCACAAATATTTTATAATATATTATAAAGAAGAAATCATTTGCAGTGAGAGAGGTACCACATGCAAACCGAGACACACACCGTCAACAAGATCTTTCCTCGCAAAGAGGGCAAACTGCCGTACTTCGAAGTGCCATCCAACTCCAGACCGATCAAACACTACGTCGTGACCGACAATCTTGGTATGCCGATTCGCTGCACGTGTGAATGGTGGTTCTGGAATCAAGAGCTGTGCACTCACATGAAGAGTGTCATCGCAGAATACCCGCCACGCAAGCGTCGGTCGTGGCTACGAAGGAGTCGCTAGATGTTAACATCGGATGAAGCGTACAGACTAGATCGACAAGTGCGGCGGTCACGTCGTGTGACCGGTCATGGACCAGCTATCTGTATCGATGACAAATGGTTCTTCGTCGATGAGGTAGAGTACCGTGCGGCATTCGATCGGCGTATGAATCTGCACGCGCATTATGCACTCCACATGTACGAAGTGGGACAGCCAATGATAACGATTAGCGACTCCGATGACGATGTGCAGACCAAGTGCGCGCTCTCGTCGATTCGCACCATGCTATCGCTGGTGGAAGCATGAGCCTACGTGAGATCGCACTGATGCTCGTGCTTCGGGTTGGGTGTTCCGTACTTGCAGTACTTGCGGTAGTCGCATTCAACATATGGCGTATGCGCTATCCAAAAGCGATGCGTTGGATGCTACTATCATTACTGTGGCTTGTTGTCTTCTTAGGGCTACTTTGGATTGCAACTATCACAAGCAACTTCTACTAGGAGGTCTAGCATGGCAGATTTAGTCAATCTTACGCAGTGGTGCCAAGAAGGTAACGGTGCACCACACAGGTTCGATAGCGATCGGTACGAGGACAATGACGCGGCACTTGACTTTGAAGTACGCGCACTACGTGCTGGAGCCGTCGGAGTCTTCATTGATAGGACGCAAGTCGCCCAGGTCGGCTATGTAGGTGTTGACGGCATTTATTGTTACGAGACGAAGACGTACTGGGTTGCGCAACCTACAGACCTTGAGACGCAGTTGAGACTCGCGAAGTTTCTTATCCAGTGTTGCTTCATCGAAGCAGATGAGTACACTCTCAACTGTGTCACCTACTGGAGACTGTCACACGATAGCTAGCAAAAAGGAGATGCATCATGCCACTAGATCAGGAATGGCTTCAGCCATACCACAATGCAGTAACGAATACCTATGCACTCCTAGGATCTATCGATACCGACTCTGGAGTTGAGTTCAGATCTGATAACCCAGCGGAGTACCTCAAAGGCTACGGCTGGAAACTGTTGCAGCACGGCTCTTTCCGCCGAACCTGCCGACAGCGTCCCGAGGCAATACAAAACGTGCTGATTGCTTGGTGCGCGCACGACTACATTGACCGTTACGAGCCGGACTACGTAAAGCAAGCACTAGTTCGCCCGTTCTATCGTCACTGCCTACGAGAGGATCCCGTCAGCGCTTTTGGAAGGGTCATGAGCGCGTTTGCGCGCGACGGAGACTTCTGGCGCGACTTTCGCGTAAGTGTTGTGCGGTACGTTGCATGGTTCTTCGAGACTCCGATAGCGAATTGTGTACAGTATACGAAAGCGCCAAAGAGTCCTTTCGACTACCATGAGTTTGGTGCCCTCGCCGGTGGTGTACGCATATACCTTGCTGATGGATATCGTCAACGTGTCGAGGAGCTCGCTCTTGTGATGTCCGGTTGCTGGAACTTGCGCAAGATGGACGATACGGGACTGATAGTCTACCCGACGCATGATGGAAGGTTCAGCGAGTGAACTACCAAGCATACTACGCCAGAGCGATTGTGCTCATATCGTTAGGATCGATCTATCACATCCCACATAGGAACAAGCTTATTGTCATCGTAGACAACACGCGTTACAACCTCAATTACAACATCTTCCAACACGCGCTCGCACGAAGGCACATCGAGTACGTCGGGGAGGAGAACGGCGCATTCAAGTATGCGTTGACATCCACGGGAAAGTCGCTAGCAGCTGTGCTTCGAGGTATTCACTACTCGTAAACCCAACTTTGATGGAAGGCAAACTTGTAATCTTCCATCAAAGTATTTTATAATATATTATAAGTAAAACAAAGAAAGGAAGGATGTTACGAATGTCTTCACCAGACTTTACTAGCAAAGTCCAAGCGGGTATCAAGTATCTGGACCAGCATGTGCAGACGCCAAAGGATTGGCGCCAACGTCTATTGCGTAGTGCACCAGAACTAGATATGATGTCTGATGAGCAAACGGTGCTAGCGATCATCTTCCAGGTTGAGTTCTTCGCCGCATTGAAGCTTTTGGAGTTACCGCATACGGACGCCGTTGAGCTAATGGGGTTTCACATCTCGTACTTGACAGCGAAAGGTGATAGGCAGTCAGGAGAGACTGTGCTCGAAACGTACAAGCGCTTGTATAGTGTATTACAGCAAACGTGGCTGTCAGAAGTCACACCAAAGGAGTAGACTATGTCACAAGAACGCATGCCGCTCGAGGAGTTCATTCGATTCTGGATGTCTCGCAATGCAAGTGCGGGTGAGATCCCAGACGACTACATGTCACCAGAAGAGTGGCAGGAGACCTACGACGGTTCAGGTCTCGCTGGAGATGACGAGACACCGGAGGAGATCGTTGCAACCTACTCCTCACCGAGCTACATTATGCAACTGTTCAAAGGCGGAGTAGAACACGCACGCGATGGCAACGGCGGACCACACCCGGTCTGCTGGCACGTCTTGGAGGAGTCTGACTTCGCTATGGGAGCACCGGTGAGCTTCACTGCGCAGCAAGGCGACGTGTGCGCTGAGATCACACTCGGCAACGGTTACACATTTGAGGTTATCGTTCGAGCTATCAATGGACCAACAGCGGTCTAAGAAAGGTTAACGTGTGGCTATGTCGGATTTCGATTTCGAGCCAGCAAGTGCACAGTTCGCACCAGAGGTGTACCTTCGCTATCTGCAGTGGCGCGTACAGATCGCGGAGAGCGAAGCTACACCTTATGGAATTACCATCTTCACAACCGGTACTACCAGCGATCGAGCTGCGGCCTACGCAAGAGCGTATGAAGTAGCAACACTTGCGCAGGACAACGAAGCCGCAATGTGCTGCTGGCTACTGCATCAGACGTACTTCGATCTGCGGCGAGTCGAACTGTATCAGTCGCCGGAGTACCGTGCGGTGTGCACACCGGACATCGTAGCGTTACAAGGCACACGCGAGTTCCAGCAGTGGTACCTCGCATTTGGCACACCCGAAGGGAGGTAACTCACATGTACGGAGATAGTACAGATAGCCTTGCAAGAGAGCAAATCGTGAAGCTTACTACCGTGATAGAAGAACTCGTACGCTACGTTCAAAACCTAGAGTCGCACATTGAGATCTTGCGTCAACGCATCCAAGTTCTGGAGATAGATGACGATGGAGACAACTAAGCAGTTAGCCTTGCGTCCAAGAAAGTGAGCGTGCCAGCAGATGACAAATGACATTCTGAACCGTGCGATACAGTACATTCTCGAGAACGAGCGGAGTACTAAACGCCTTGAGAGAGAGGCTGCCGCCATAGAAGCTGAGGGACCTGAGAGTAGGTTCCCAGTGTGGAATGCACAACGACTACCCGACATT